>SDBU01002944.1_pt1 | contig 22132 bp, 13 predicted proteins | sample 2277071 | NCBI WGS metagenome assembly SDBU01 (sample SAMN10397929, study PRJNA504765) | marine sediment metagenome | isolation source: marine sediment core GS08_GC12, 126 cmbsf | place: Arctic Ocean: Gakkel Ridge, Loki's castle | collected 2008 | reverse complement strand
ATTCACGGCCACTCGTCTTGGAGTCAGTGTTACTCAGGCGCTTCTGCAAGGGATGGATATCCGTGCTAATTTGGCACGCGTACATCAGGCCAGAATCGAGTCGCTTATATCAGAGTATGAGCTGCGTGGTTTTACTGAGATTCTCTTAGGAGAGGTCGAATCAAAGTTCTGGGATTATGCCCTCGCTCAAAGACAAATTGAAATATATACCAACTCGCTCAACTTCGCCGAAAAGCAGATGGCCGAAGCTCAGGAACGAATCAGGATTGGAAGACTTGCCGAGACCGAATTAGCTGCTGCGCAGGCCGAGGTCGCACTCAGGCGGGAAAGCCTCATAAATGCACGAAGTGACCTTGCCAAGGAACATTTGAATCTGCTACGGCTGCTGAACCCGTCGGAGAATATTAATTGGAACAGGGACATCATTCTTGAATACCAGACTGCATTGCCCAGCATTGAGCTTGATAATGTCGAACAGCACGTCCAGGTTGCGCTGAAAATGCGTCCTGACCTGAATCAGGCCCGACTACAGATACAACAAGGTGATCTGGAATTGATAAAAACCAAAAACGGGCTGCTTCCTAAGATGGATTTCTTTATTGCTTTTGGCAAGACAGGCTATGCGGATACCTTCAATAATTCCGCAAATAATATATTCGGAGATAATTACGATGTTACCGGCGGTCTTATATTCGAATATCCCCCAGTAAATCGAAGCGCCCGAGCCCGGCACAGTCGAGCTATTATCAGCAGGCAGCAGTTACTCGAAGCTCTAAAAAACCTCACCCAGCTTGTACAGGTCGATGTTCGCTCGGCTTACATAGAGGTAACTCGTGCACGCGAACAAATTGCCGCAACGGCCGCTACTCGTAATTTCCAGGAGGAAAAACTACGCACCGAAATCGAAAAATTCCGGGTGGGCAAATCCACTTCATTGCTCGTTGCCCAGGCCCAGAGGGACCTTCTTGCCAGCCAGATTGCCGAAATACAGGCCTTCGCTAATTATCTAAAGGCTCTGGTTGCTCTTTACAGACTGGAAGGCTCGCTATTGCAACGCCGGGGCATTTCGGCACCGGGCCAAAAACCAATCAGTCTCGACAGCGAAAAATAATACGATTATAATCTAATTATCTCCGGAGCTATTGTAGGGACTTTTTAACAGGAGATGCTTTGTATAATCGAGGACGTTGTCCCTGTCGTAGTTGGAGTTTATCCCGCACACGATGCGGGGCGGGAATGACAAATACTGTTTCCGCAACAGGAACTAATTATGCCTTGACTCATCCAGGCACCTTTCTGTAAGATATAGAGTGTTACTATATTGGAAACATCTCCGGATTGTTTTCTACGGTTGGCGCTCAACTTAATGACCGATTTGAGCTTCATAGATTGGTGCGTTTGCGCCGCGTATCTTGCGGTGGTCTTTGGCCTGGCCTTCAGAAGCGCCAAGGGACAGCAGGATAACGAAGATTTTTTTCTCGGTGGCCGGAACATGAACTGGTTCGTGGTCGGGGTCTCGATGTTCGCCACCAGTTTCAGCTCCATCTCCTTCCTGGGACTTCCTCAACGAGGGGCCTACCAGGACTTTAGTTTCTACCTGACCATCCTGTTCATCCCGTTTGTCATAACTCCCATTCTGTGGTGGATTTTCGTACCGATGTTCGTGCGACTTAAGGTCAGCAGCGGATACGAATATCTGGGCCGACGGTTTGGTCTGCCCGCACAGCGCATTGGCTCGGGTCTCTACTGCGTGTACGCCATAGGCTGGATGGGCACCATGCTTTACGCAGTGGCCCTTACCCTTCAAACCGTGATGGGACTCAACGAGGTCCAGTATTTCTGGGCGCTCGTCGGTATCGGGGCCTTCGCCACCCTTTATACGGTCATGGGCGGTTTGAAAGCGGTGATTTGGACCGATTTTTTGCAGGCGGTTGTGATGGGCACAGCCATCGTGGCGGTCTTGTTCCTGGCAGTAGGTCGCATCGATGGAGGCTGGTCGGGTTTTTGGGCGACCGCAACGGAACACAATAAATTTCAAATGTTCCACCTCAACGCCAACCTCCTCGCACCGGAGAATTTCACAGGCAGAAATACCGTTTTCACAGCCGCGGCTTTTGGGCTGTTCATGTACTTGCCCGGCTATGCGGTCTCTCAAAATATGATCCAGCGTTATGTTTGCGCCGGCAACCTTGCCGGAGGGCGGGGCGTGGTGATCCTTAGTGCCGTTATCAACACCGGGCTCGGCCTCCTCTTTCTATTAGTCGGCACGGCGCTATTCGCCTTCTACAGCCAGCCGGGGGGTGTCGGTTTACCGGCTGCCGGTGTCGAGATCGCAAAGCAGGATCAAATCCTGCCCTATTTCGTAGCTACCCAACTGCCCGGAGTCGGGCTGGTCGGACTCATCCTGGCCGGGCTGTTTGCGGCGGCCATGAGTACTATAGACAGCGGAATCAATGGGGTGACATCGGTCATTGTCTACGACTGGCTGTCCGGCAAGGAGCTGCCCTTGAGGATCAGCAGGATCTTGACCACTGTACTGGGTATAACGGTCATCGGTGCGGCCCTCCTGGTTTCCCTTTTCGGCAAAGACGTCTTTGACAACATCGTTGCAATCGCTGGTACCTCTCTTGGCATGCTGTTGGCCATCTTTCTTCTGGGAATGCTGATTCCCCGCGTGAATCTACCGGGAGTGCTCATAGGGTTCGCTGCAGGACTTTTCTGCTTCGCCCTGGTCTTGATTTTTACGGATATCCCCCAGTGGTGGTTCGGAGCCTTCACCATGGTACCAACCTTTCTCGTGGGCATTGTGGCCAGCCTCTTCTTCCCACCACCCTCCAAATCCGCGCTGGATGGCACGCTATTAAGAGGTAAAAAGGAGCAAAAAGCATGAAAGTTACGCGAAGAAAAAAAAGAACAGCCAATATCGGTATTTTCGGAGTTGGTTTTCATACATACTGGTCACAGTTCGACGGTCTTCTCGAGGAGCTGAGGCACAAACTGGATGTCTTCGTTGACCGTGTCAAAACCCACGAAGTGGAGGTCACAAATTTCGGCATCGCAGACGACGCCGCTTCTGCTTATGCCCTTTTGCCAAAGCTCAAGGCCGCGGACCTTGACCTGGTATTCTGCCAAATGCTCACCTACGCTACGTCGGCATCATTTGGTGTGATTATTCGCGGACTGGACATCCCGTTGGTCCTGGTCGCGCTTCAGCCCTTAAAGGCTTTGGACTATTCCAAGGCCTCCACTTACATGCAGTTGTGCAATGATGATTTCTGCGCTGTCCCTGAATTCACCGGCGTGGCCATCCGCATGGGGAAAAAGCCCCCACCCGTTATCCTTGGCACCCTCGAGGATGACCCAACGGCAGAGGGAGAAATCGCCCAATGGTGCAACATCGCAATGGTTCTGCATGACCTTAAACGGGCCCGGATCGGTCATTTCGGTCATCCCATCGAACATATGATGGATATGCAGACTGATCATACTGCGCTCACCGCAGCGTTTGGTTGTCACATTGTTCAGACCGAGGCCGATGAACTTCTGAAGCTGGAACGTACAGTTACTGAAAGCCAAATAAAGGCCAAGAAGATGCAGATTCTCGATATCTTCGATACACCTGACCCGAAATCCGACCCCATCACGGAAAAACTGATTGAAAAAGACCTCCAGGTCGCCGCCCGGATTGCAGTAGCCCTTGACAAATTTGTCGATACATACGCTCTGGATGGGCTGGCCTACTATTATGAAGGAGAAAAGGCCAGTCCGATGCGGGAATTGGTTACTAATCTGATTGTAGGCAATTCTCTGCTCACCGCCGCCGGCTTTCCCATGTGCGGTGAGTCTGATTTGAAGACCTGCATTGCCATGTTGATTATGGATCGCCTGGATATCGGGGGGAGCTTTGCGGAATTTCATCCCATCGATTTTAACGAGGGCTTTGTCCTGGTCGGTCATGATGGACCGCATCATATCAATATCGCCGAGGGCAAACCCGTTCTTCGCAGCCTAACCAAATATCACGGAAAACCGGGGTCCGGCGCCAGCGTTGAATTTAAGATAAAGGAAGGGCCGATCACTATACTCAGTATCGGTCTTACAGCCAATGGCCGGTTCAAGTTTGTCCTTGCAGAAGGCGAAAGTGTGCACGGCCCCATACCACCCACCGGCAATACAAATACCCGGGGATTCTTCAAACCCGATGTCCGGTCCTTTCTTAAAAGGTGGGTGGCCGAAGGACCTACCCATCATTTTGCACTGGGCGTGGGTCACCATGCCCGGACCATTCAACACATCGCCGAGATATTGAATTTAGAAAGTGTGATTGTTACATCGGAGCATGAGTGAACATGAAATACATTAACACTATTAATCTATTGCTTTTACTTGTAATCTTATCAATCCCCGTACAGGCACGAGTCCGCCCCAGGCGGAAAGAGATAGATTTTACCAACCCGTTAGTTGCCGGATTTCAACACCCGCCTAAAGCCGCCAGGCCATCGATATACTGGCTTTGGCTGAATGGATATGTAAACCGTGCTTACCTGGAAAGGGAGCTGAAGCAGTTCAGTGAAAAAGGTATTGGTGGCCTCTGCATCTTTGACATGGGGGCACGGGGTGATAAGAAGGCCGCTCCTCCACCAGGGCCGGCGTTTATGAGTGATGAATTCTTGGAGAATGTTGCCTACGCATTGAAGCTCGCCGGCAAGTTTGATTTCGATGTTCAATTAGCGGCCTGCAGCAGCTGGGACCTGGGCGGTTCCTGGGTACAACCACGCCATGCCAGTATGGGGCTGTACTACACGGAAATCCGGGTCAAGGGACCTGCCGATTACGATAGAGTGCTTCCGTTTCCAGAACTTCCTCCCGAAGCCCCAAGAGCCCCGGATGGAAAACCCGCTTTTTTCAAGAACGTTGCAGTATTGGCCATACCGGAGACTAAAAGGCAGCCGGCCCATGAATTCATCTTCGAATTGCCGCGGACCGATATTCATCGGATTGACCATATCATTCTCTATAACGCGAAAAGCGATAATCCTAATCGCTATGGCAAACTTCACCTTTTCGCTAAGGATTTTTCCGTAGCTGTAAGCACGGGTCGTTTCGACGGACAGTCCTTCAGTGAAATTCTCCGGGACACACTAAAGCCGAATACGAAGCCTCAGCGTTTTAACTTCGCACCGGTTGACGCACGCTATGTCCGGCTTCGAATCTATAACGGTCATAATCCCGATTTTGACATGGTCCAGCTCGCTGAATTTGAAGTCTATACTATTAGTGGACGCAATATAGCCGGCTCAAAAGAAATCGATCGAATAAAAGATTCGGCATACATTATCCGCTTTAATTCCCAGCGGGAATCCGGCAGGAAATGGTCTGCAGCCAACCTTCATGACGGGAAAAAATCCGGTGCGGATGGGTCCTGGGCTTCGGCCGGATTACCTCCCCTGATTATTGAAGACCGTTCAAAAATCGTGGACATTACAGAGCGGATTAATCCTGAAGGAAAACTGACATGGAAAATCCCGCCCGGCAAATGGACTATCATGCGGTTTGTCTGCGCCAATACCGGCGAGCGGCTAAAAGTCCCCAGTCCGAATTCGGATGGACTGGCTACCGATCACTTCAGCCATGAGGCTACCCGCGTCTTTATTCAATATCTTACTGACCGTCTGGAACAAAAATTGGGCGATTTAAGGCAAACGGCCTTGAAACAACTCTACCTGCCGAGTTATGAGGTAAAGGGGGCTACCTGGACATCAGACTTCATCGAACAGTTCATTAAATATCGTCATTACGACATGACGCCTTATCTACCTGCCTTGGCCGGTTGTCTAATAGAAAATGAAGACATTACTTATCGGTTCCTTTATGACTATCGGAAAATGCTGGGCGATCTTCTTGTAGATGCTTATTACCGTACAGCGAGCGAAACCGCCAAACGGGCGAACCTGGGAATTGAAGCCGAAGCGGGAGGTCCCGGCCCTCCTGTACATCATGTTCCTGTCGATGCACTGAAAGCTTTAGGAGCCATTGACGAAATGCGTGGCGAGTTCTGGCCCTGGAGGCCGGACCGTAGCCAGATTTGGATTGTAAAGGAAACCGCCTGCGCCGCCCATACCTATGGTCGCCGACGGGTCCACATGGAGGCCTTTACCGGATTTCGCCATTGGCAGGATGGTCCTTTTGACCTCAAACCTTCTGCCGACCGGGCGTTCTGCGAAGGAATGAATCATATCGTCTGGCATACCTCTTCCCATCAACCCCCCGAGGCTGGAAAACCCGGTTGGGTCTATGGCGCCGGAACTCATCTGACCCCTAACCTAATATGGTGGTCCAAGGCAAAGCCTTTTATCGATTACTTGTCCCGATGTTCCTTCATGCTGCAACAGGGGCTATTTGTCGCAGATGTATGTTACTACTACGGGGACCAGGGATTTAATTTTGTACCTCCCAAACACATTGATCCGTCACTCGGATACGGGTACGACTACGATGTAGCGAATCCCGAAGTGATTCTAAACAGGATGAGCATCAAGGATGGCCGTTTCACTCTGCCTGATGGGATGCAGTACGAGTTGCTGGTCCTGCCGGACACCGAAGACATAGACCTGCAGGTCCTGCAGAAAATCAAAGAACTGGTAAAGGCCGGGGGCACAGTGGTCGGCTCGAAGCCTACCAAATCAAACGGACTTACTAACTATCCCAACCATGATCAGCAAGTTAAACAGCTTGCCGATTTGCTATGGGGAAACTGTGACGGGAAAAACGTGTTAGAGCATCGATATGGCAACGGGAAAATTATATGGGGCCGCTCCTTGCGAGAAATCCTGTTGGCACGCGGGATTGGACCAGACTTCCATTATACCAGCGAGAAAGAAGAAACGGACCTGGATTTCATTCATCGACGAACGTCAGAAGCGGACATCTATTTTATTCGCAACGAGAAGATGCGCGCCGAATCCGTCAACGCCCATTTTAGGGTCTCTGCCAAGGCCCCTGAACTTTGGTTCCCCGATACGGGAACCATCCTGGAACAGCCGGTATACGAGCAAACGCCCGAAGGCGTTCGTGTTCCATTGCAGCTTGCTCCGACCGGTTCGCTCTTTGTTGTTTTTCGAAAACCCGTTAGCCGGTCTCATTTGGTTTCGTTGGCTCCTGGAATCAATGCGACAAAAGTTACCGAAAGAGAGGTCCGAGTCACTGCTTTCGAAAACGGCTCTTACACAATGAGAACATCGAATGGCCGAACCATAGAAATCGAAATAGACCGGATCCCATCCGCCCTTCAATTAACCGGTCCCTGGAAGGTCTATTTTCCTGCCGGATGGGGAGCGCCGGACTCTGCGACATTCGCGGAGTTGAAGTCCTGGACCGAGCATGAAAATCCCGGCATTCGTAATTTTTCAGGTACCGCCCTTTACAAAAAGAATTTTCGAATTCCCCGACACTGGTTCAGTAAAGACAAAAAGATTTATCTCGACCTCGGCGACCTCTGGTCTCTCGGCGAAGTCATCCTCAACGGTCAGTCGTTAGGTATTGTCTGGAAACCGCCTTATCGGGTAGAAATCACTGAAGCTGTGAGAGCCGGCCAAAACAGGCTCGAAATTGAAATCGCCAATACCTGGTCTAACCGTCTCGTGGGCGATGCGCAGTTGCCACCTGACCAACGTTATTGCCGGACGAACATCACTGGTTCCGGGACTCGGGGAAAACCCTGGAAGGAAATCCCGTTGCGTAAATCGGGCCTGCTGGGGCCGGTCGAGTTAGTTCCGGCCATAGAAAAGACAATAGCCTTGACTAAATAAAAAATCCACATGGCCGGTCCAAAATTATAATGTGGAGCTGAAAAGGTTTTTTGAAAAGGGAATCTATCAATGGCTGCATGGAATATTTCTTTTCTCGTGATTAGCTTGCTTTTCCCTATGACAGTTGCTACCAAGAAGACTCCTTATCCACCGAGTCCTGTTATCAAAGAGGTACGCTTTCTCTGGTCGCATCATCAACGTGCCGCGCCGGGCAGTGACAACTGGCCTGTGACCTGGGCGGACGATGACCATCAATACGCTGCCTGGGGCGATGGCGGAGGATTCGGCGGAACGAATAAGGTAGGCAGAACCAGCCTCGGAGTCGCTCGTATCGAAGGGCAGTGGCAAGGCCATAAGGGATACAATGTCTGGGGCGGCCATGAAGCTGAAAATCCAGCCACATTCAAGGGAAAGAGCTATGGCATAATTTGCGTAGATGGTGTGCTCTATATGTGGGTCGGCATGTTCACTCCCAGAAATGACCCCTTCAAAGAGGTGCTGCTGGCGGTTTCATATAATCACGGAGCTACCTGGAAACTGGCAGACTGGTCCTTCACAAAATCTGACGGCGTCATGATGCCGACCATTTGCCAGTTTGGGAGGAACTACGATGGTGCCTGTCTGGCGTCAATTATAATTTCCCTTCAATGACAGTTTTTTCTACCCTTTCTTCTTAACACTTATCCTTAGCTTATAACCGTTAGGGAGTGCCCCCATTGATGCCTCATGTAACGCTTTTTTCGCAATTATACTATTGAGCCAATCAACTCAAGACGTTCGCCGTTCGCCGTTTAACCAGATATTTTCCTTGACGGGAAAGCAGTTGATTTGATATAAATAAGAATAGTGAAGCTATTGTCCACGTAATTGGTTTTCTGTGGATTTTGGGTTATAATTAGGAAGGAGGTAGTATTTTGATTTCCGATTTGCGAGTTTCAATTTAAGATTTTCTTTTTTCAATGCTAAATCGGCAATCGGTCATCAGAAATTGGCAATTCTCATCAACAACGAGTGTTTTATGGCATGTGACCAAAGCACGGTTATTTTAACTCTTTCTTGAAGGAGGACTATTATGTGCAGGAAAATGATTTATTTGGTTTCTTTTGTTTTAGTGCTGGGCCTGGTTCTGACGAGCATAGCTAAGGCAGACCTCGCTGGCTGGTGGAAGCTTGATGAAGGTTCTGGTACAACGGCGTCGGATGCAAGCGGTAATGGGAACAACGGCACCCTCAATGGCGATCCACAGTGGGTGGCTGGCAAGTTAGGCGGCGCGCTGGAGTTTGACGGGTACTCCGACGGGGCCAACCACACGACGGATCCTGGTAATATTAATTGGGTGTCCGTGGATCCGTTCGATGTGGTTGGCCCCGGTATCACCCTGGCGGCGTGGATTAGGCCCGAGGGCTTCGATATTAGTGACGCCCGCATTGTCACGAAACAGAAGACCTGGTCTTCAAGTGATATCTGGTGGATGTTGAGCACGTATACGGACGGCACGGCTCTTCGGATGCGCCTCAAGACGGACGACGGGGGGCCCGACAACGGTACCACGACAATGTGGAGTGACGCCGGGTATCTCGAGGCTGGTGTATGGTCGCACGTGGCAGCAACCTACGACGGCAGCGAGATGCGGCTGTACCACAACGGCGTGGAAATTATGAGCACGAACAAGACTGGTACGATCCAGGCCGACCCCACCGCGGCTGTGGCGATCGGTAACAGCCCGCTTGGCGATCCCGGCGGCCTGAGAGCAACGTTCCATGGTCTGCTCGACGACCTTCGCATCTATAACTCTGCACTGAGCGAGCAAGAACTTCTTGGGGTTATGCAGGGCGGTGGAGTATCGTATCCATTTGCATCCCGCCCCGCCCCTGCTGATGGTGCCCTGTATGCCGACATATGGGTGAATCTTTCCTGGAACCCGGGAGACTCCGCCGTCTCGCACGACGTGTACATGAGCGACAATTTTGACGAGGTGAACGACGGCACCCCCGACTCGTCGGGGTTCCGGGGTAACCACGGCGATGCGTTCATTATTGCCGGCTTTCCCGGATTCGCCTTTCCGGATGGTCTTGTTCCGGGCACGACATATTATTGGCGGATTGACGAGGTCAATGACACCGAGCCGAATAGTCCGTGGAAAGGTGATATCTGGAGCTTTATGATTCCACCCAAGACCGCCTATGCACCTGCTCCGGCTGATACTGCCGAGTCTGTAGATTTGAATGCAAACCTTAGCTGGACGGCAGGTTTCGGTTCAAAATTGCAAACCGTATATTTTGGCGATAATTTTGACGATGTGAATAATGCCACCGTAGGAATCCCTCAGGGGGCTACAACCTATACTCCCGGCCCACTTAAATTGGCTGAGACTTATTACTGGCGGGTTGATGAGTTTGATGGCATCGACACGTATAAAGGCGACGTCTGGAGCTTTACGACTGAGGGCGCCGTCGGAAGCCCGGAGCCAGCTAATGGGGCTGTGGATGTAGCGCAGGCACCTATTCTTACCTGGTCGCATGGAGTCTATGCCGATTCACATCAGGTCTATTTCGGCACTGATAAAGATGCCGTGAAAAATACCGATACAAGTTCCCCTGAATATAAAGGCAGCGGGAACTTCGGTTCCGAAAGCTATGACGCCGGCAACCTTGAATGGAATACCACTTACTACTGGCGTATTGATGAGGTCAATAACGTCAATCCCGACAGTCCGTGGACAGGCAATGTCTGGAGCTTTACGACGGCAGACTTCCTAATCATAGACGATTTCGAAGACTACGGCATTGGCAACAACGAGATATGGTGGGCGTGGAAAGATGGACTTGGTTATGCGGCGCATGGTACGGAACCGGCCTACCCCGGCAACGGGACCGGCTCGGCTGTAGGCGATGAAACCACTCCTTCTTATACCGAGGAGACTATCGTTCACGGAGGCAGGCAATCGATGCCTCTGGCCTATGACAACAACAAGCAGGGCTACTTCAAGTATTCAGAGGCAGAGCTGACATTGACCTCCACACGTGACTTGACCAGCCAAGAGGTTACGACATTGTCCCTGTGGTTCAGAGGTGACCCAACCAATGCTGCTGAGCGGTTGTATGTCGTGATAGCCAACAGGACTGGCGCCCCTGCGGTGGCGTACCACGATGACGCAAGCGCAACACAGATAGGGACCTGGACACAGTGGGTGATTCCGCTTCCGGCTTTTGCCAATCAGGGCGTGAACCTGACGGATGTGGACAGAATTGCGATTGGCCTGGGCACTATAGGGAATACAACAATCCCAGGCGGTTCAGGGAAGATTTACTTCGACGATATCCGGCTGTATCGGCCGGGAACTGCGACGCAAGAATAAATGCTGTCCAAGAGCAATGAGATTCAGACTTGCATCAATCTGGATTTATTGTCCTTGGCTCCAAGCAGAGACCATGGGACTACAGATTACCAGTCTCTGGGCCCTGCGAAGGCCGATTTCATCTTCGGTAAGCTCCCTAACGTCGGGGCACCGGATGAATCGGTGGAGATTAGGACAAATGTCCCGGTAAGTCCAAAAGGAGGAGGCTATGCCTTTTTTCATCACGTACAAGAACACGGTTCCAGGCTGTGGCTTCGCAGACGGCTGCAGGAGCCGTTCGAGAAAGGCCGCAATCATGACCACCAAACGTAGCGCACTGATACTGACTCTGCTTACCGCCTCAGCGGTCGCCCAGCAGGAGCCGCCCTACCCTATGAGCACCATCATCACCGGGCTCACCTGGGCCGACGCCACCACCATCGTCCATCAGGCCACCGGCAGCGACAATTGGCCCATCACTTGGGCGGACGACGGCGAACAATACACCGCCTACGGCGACGGCTGGGGCTTCGACCCCAAGGTCCCTGCAAAGCTGAGCTTGGGCTTCGCCAGGGTCAGCGGCGGCCCACCTGGTACCGGCACCAACATCCCCTCGGCCAGCGGCGAGCAAAAGGGCGATGGCCGCTCCGGCAAGAAAGCCAGCGGGATGCTCATGGTCGAAGGCACCCTTTATATGTTAGTTCGCAATGCAAACAATAACGGAGAGCAGAGCCAGCTTGCCTGGTCGTCGGATTACGCGGCGACGTGGACCTGGAGTTCGTGGAAATTCGCCGAATTAGGTTATCCTTGCTTCCTTAACTTTGGACGGAATTACGCCGGGGCAAGGGACGACTACGTGTACGTGTACTCACCCGACACCCCCAGCGCATACAATGAGACCGACACGATAGTCCTAGCGCGCGTACCCAAGCAAATCGTTACAATCAAAACCGCCTACGAGTTCTTTTCCGGCTTCGACGCCAATGGCAACCCTACATGGTCCAGCGACATCAACCAGCGCAAGGCTGTTTTCACTTTTCCCGGTGGCTGTAACCGTATCGACGTCACCTACAATGCACCACTCAAACGTTACCTGCTCGTGACGCGCAGCCGTGCCCGTGCCGGCGGCAAAGACCAATTCAGCATTTACGACGCGGCCGAGCCCTGGGGACCGTGGACGACTGTCTTCTACATCGAGAACTGGGACGTGGACCCCGGTGAGAGCGCACACATCCCCAGCAAATGGATCAGTGCCGACGGCAAAACCTGTTATCTGGTCTTCGCAGGTTCGGACAGCTTCGCGGTGCGCAAGTTCACGCTTACCGCCACTCCGGCACAGATAATCCCGGATTTCACCGGGGATGCGTTTGTGAACTTCAAAGATTTTTGCCGGATAGCACAGGATTGGCTGCAGAGCAAGATAGAGACAGACCTCGCCCCTGCCCCTTTGGGTGACGGCGTTGTGGATTGGAGTGACTTGGCTGCGTTCGTGTCGTATTGGCTACAGGATATAGGCTCTGTAGCGCTTTGGAACCTGGACGAGATAGAGGGCTCCATCGCCCATGATAGCGCCGGTGACCACGACGGCATACTCAACGGCAATCCCGTCTGGCGTCCCGTTGGTGGTCGGGTGGCCGGTGCGCTGGAGTTCGACGGAACCGCTGATTATATCACTGCACCCTTTGTCCTGGACCCGGCGGATGGAGAGTTCAGCGCCTTTGCCTGGATCAGAAGTGGGACTCCGGGGCAAGTGGTCATATCGCAAGCATCTGGTGCGAATTGGCTTATGGCAGACCTATCGGAAGGAAAACTCATGACAGGCTTGTCACGCCCTGCCGGCGGTCGGGGAATCGCGCCACCACTGGTTTCAGAGTTCTTAATCACCGATGGCACATGGCACCGTATCGGCCTGGTTTGGGATGGCTCTGAACGTATCCTTTACGTTGAGGAAGTAGAAGTAGCCAGAGATGTGCAGTCTGGCTTGGCAGGCTCAACAGGTGGTTTGCGCATCGGTGCAGGGAAGGACCTCGAATCGGGCACATTCTGGTCTGGCCTAATCGACGACGTCCGCATCTACAACCGGGCAGTGAGACCGTAGTAAATCGAGGCCCTGGCACGTTAGACACGTCGAAGAGATGAAACGCTAAGAACATCCAAAGGGCTGAAAGCACAAAACGGTAGTAGGGCTAGGGCAAGTCTGATACGTTCTTGACTTTTAGCAACTTTGCAACGTCTGCATGTCGTGCCAATGATGAGCTACAAAACTATAAGATACTTCCGTTCAAGAGATTGTTCTTTTCATTGCTAACTCTTTTGCTTTTTGCAGCCGGCCGTTACTGCAACCACAGGTAGAATCAGCGCAACTTTCGTAATCAGGTTCATTAATCTACTCCATTTGCAACATTCGAGACCTATGGATTACTCAGACGTTCAGTCTACTGTTAGGCATTCCACTCATATGTTATGGCCCAGCTTCGAAATAAAAACAGACCGAACCTTTGTATTTACCGGAAGCCTCGTTCTTCTGACTCTCAGGGCCAAGGTCCTGAGCTTTATTGAACTTTGTCCCAATAGCAGGTATCCCGTGCAACAATGATATCCCTGTCCCTGGCACATTGATCCTCGTACTCCTGGGATCGAGGCCGTCCTTCGGCCGGTAAACACCAAGAAAAATATCTTCTGTTCCATTGAGCAGTGTAATTTTTCCTTCTTTGGTCTCAAATGTCACCCAGTGCCAGTCCCGGTAGTAGCCCCGAAATTCCGGATAATCCCACGTCATACCCGGCGTATGGTCTTTGTAATCATTGCTCCAGAGATCCAGCCGTCCCCCTTTTGTTCTGTTTTTCCATACTCGATAAGGCCCTCTGCCCACCCATTTCATCTTTACCATTTTGTTTTCAGGATAATCAAATGTGATGCCCATCAGGTCAAACTGCCCATCAAGCTCATACTGATAATCTAATCTCACCCAACCGCTCGGATAAATCTTCCACTTTGCATAATCCAAGCTCCCCTCATATTTGGCCTCGATGAATATGTCATCCTTCTTGCGCCAATGCTTCAACCCAGTAAGCCTGTTGTTACCAACTACCGGCCGCGGCCCCTTTCCTATCGAGATGGCTCTGCCGCTTTTCTTGACCTCCACCAGCTCTCCGGTCTCTTTGCTGAACGAGAGTTTTAATCCATTCACCGTGACTACCAGTCTCTCTTCATCGTCCGTCACGCTTACCTCAGCGTTCTTTTTGCTTTCCCTTCTTACGTAATGATGGCAGTATCCACACTCCTCTTGAATTCCCCACGACCATGTCCAGACTTCCTTGTCCGCTGGATCGAATGCAGTTACATAAAGCACTCCTGCCTGGCGCCAGTCCTCCGGCAGATTCAGCTTCAACACGCCCTTGCCGCCGGCCTTCACATCGCAACCCTCCACCGTGTCACTGTGCAGCACTGTATGCTTGTTCTCGTCACCTAACGGTTTTGGCAGACTTGCCAGCTTCCACTCGAATCTGCATTCATTCAGATTCGTAAAACCATAATGGTTCTCGACTTGAATCCGCCCCGTAAAATCCTCTGTCAATTCCTCAAGATCGATATGTATGGGAGACCATATCTCTTTGATCGCATAGAAGCTGCCTTCCTTTTGTCTGTAAGGCCCAAGTATCCCATCTGGTGCATGATTGCCGTCTGTGTCGATTTTGTCATTCCTATCTGTCCTGACCACGCCCTCGTCCCCCAGTACCCACAGAAATCCTCCTGCTCCGACAGGCGATTCGGCCATCAGATCCCAATAGTCATTCAGCCCTGCCCCGTGCCCCCCGTCATATAGACCGTGTAGAAATTCCGTCGGCATAAAAAGAGTCGAACCCTGCAGCTTTCTCTTGACGCTCTCATAGCTCTGGTAATGTTCAGTATCGACGCCATTGAAATTCTCCCACGGATGCAGCACCCGCCGCTTCTGTGGGTCATATAACTCAAACTCAACGTCCAACTCTCGATTCCATCCCCCTTCGTTTGCATTGTCCCAGAACAGAATACATGGATGACTCACATCCCTTGTAACCATCTCCCTGACCAACTTTCTGCCAATTTCTGTATCGTATGAAGGCTTCTGCCACCCCCCCAGCTCGTCCAGAACATATAGCCCCAACTCGTCACAAGCTTCTAAAAAATGTACATCCGGCGGATAATGCGACATTCGCACTGCATTCATATTCATCTCTTTTATCAGCCGCACATCATCATAACTTATCTTCCTGCTTAGGCACCTCCCCGAATCAGGCCAAAACGAGTGTCGGTTCACCCCTTTCAGTCGAATCTTATGCCCGTTTAGAAACAGCCCCTTGCCCGGACGAACTTCGAATGTGCGAAATCCAAACCGTTCTTTGGTCTTGTGAATGATTTTGTTGACTGCAGATAACTGAAGCTCCAATTCATACAGATATGGTGTCTCTGCACTCCAAGGCCTTATACCCGTTACCTTTCCGCTGAGAATTATCTTGTTCTGTCCCTTAACTACTTGTGCGCTAAACGATTCTCCTGCACCAGCTCCCAGCACTGTCCCGGTAACCTTATCTGCCGTCGCGATGTTCTCCATGTATACATCTACAGTGATATTCCCGTCCGCCCTTGCGTCAATCGCTGCTCGTTCGATAAATTGTTTTGGAAAAGCCTCCAGGTACACCGGCCGGTAAATCCCTCCGAAAACCCAATAGTCAGCCATCCTTTCCGCCGCCTCCACACTCGCATTTGTTGAGACCTTGCTTACCGTAATTTCCAACAGATTCTTCCTGCCAAATTTGACCAATTCGGTGATACCATACTTAAAGCGATAAAAACCTCCCTGATGCCTCGGCCCGGCACTTTTACCGTTGATCCGCACGTCTGTATCGGTCATAACCCCCTCGAAGACAATGTTTATAACCTTGTCTGCCCACCCATTCGGTACCTCGAAACGATATCGGTATTTCCCCTGCTCACTGCCCTTGTCTCTATCTTGGCCATAGTTATATGTACCAAAGCCTTGCAGTTCCCAGTTTGACGGCACCTGAATCGTCGTCCATTCGCCGCTTTTTCGTCCTTCAGTACAGTAAAATTCCCACTCTACCGGAACGTCTTTGCTCATGCCTGACAGATACATCATCTTCGTCTCTTCACATGATGCGCTGTGCAGTCCAAAACTCAGCGTGACCAGCACGCCCGCCAGAAAGTACTTCTTCAACATCTCACTAATTCTCCCAAATGAACTTCTGTTCAGAACAGATCAAACCTCCACAATTTCCCCCGGAAAAATTGAGGTTATCTCTACAGCGTCCATTTTACTAAAGAAGTGATGACATATCAAATGCTTGATCTGTCCCCCCCCGCTAATGGCCCCGAAATTATGGTTGAGCGGAAGAAGACCTGTTAACAAATGTGCGCCAAGGGAGCCGTTCAGGGATGCTTCGTGCGCCACCTCAGGCTTGATTGGCTGGTGGGACTGGTCAGGGAGATTTGACAATGAGTTCAGTTGCACAGTCATCAACTACTCTTCTGTAGCTTCCGCAGGAAGTAATTTTGCCCGCCACTCCTCGGCCTGCTGCACTATTTTCCTCCCTCTAAAAGCCTCTTAAAACGCCGGTGGTCGCGCAAGGGATCCCAGACCGGGTCAAGTCGAAGTAAAGTAATCGATAGTCGTGATGGTATCGAGAGCAAAAACTCAAGGTGGTCGATGGCCGTATCAAATTCCCCAACCATCACGTATATGCGGGCCAGATCATCGATCCGATATGGACCGTTCATTGCTTCCTTGCTTACAGGCAGCAGCTCGACCGCCAACTTCCCCTCGTGGATCGCATCTTCTTTGCGGCCAAGACCGGCATAGGCTATGCCGAGCGAACTGTGGAACCGAGCATCTTCTGGGTGTTCCTGGACTTTGGATTCGAGAATGCTTCGAGCATCCTCGTAGTATTTCTTCGCCAGCTCTTTTCTCTTCATGTAACTATAGATTAGTGCACATCGTAGAGAATTGGGGATAAAGTGATTCATATGATCAGTATCTTCTGATTTTAAAGAAAGCCGATCCAAAGCCTTTCGATAGTTCCCATCAAACACATCGATAGTGACCAGCAAATTGATAATGTCGGCAATTTCTGTTGTCTTGGTGTTCTCCAATCCCTCTTCCAGAACTGCCCTGGCCTTCTCGGTGCTGCCTTGCCAGACCAAGTATAGCTGGCCTTTTAAGCCATAGGCGCCTGCATTATCAGGAGCCAACCAGATGGCCCGATCATAATAACGCTCTGCTTCTGTGTACTTGCGCAGTGTCTTAAAAGTAGTCCCGACATCCGTGGCTAAAGTGTTGGAGAGGGGGTCAAGTTCCGCAGCTTTCTTGATGTTGGTCAATCCCTGCTCGATCTTGCCCTGCCGCCTTTGAACGAAACCGACATATGCAATGAGCTGACTGTTATTGGGCTGACTTTTCTGGACGATTGCGAACTCTTCCAGGGCACGGTCGTAATCCAGATGGCCATGGTAGTAATAGTGACCCAGAGCCAGATGCGCTTCAGGCAGATTTGGATTAATTTCTAACGCTTTATCTGCGGCTTGCTTTGCTAGGAGTCTGTCCGAGTAATAGGTTTTGAAATTCATAACTACTTGCAGATACAAGACTTAGTTGTTTTGGGCCCAAAAACATTAAGTTCTTTGTTGCCAAAGACTTACGTGTTTTGAGAGCGAATACTCGGACACGCTCCTAGGGCAAGACGTCCTTCGCTATGGTCATAGTGCTGCCAATACATATCGGAATGAACTCTCGAAAGCTGGGCATAGGCCAGCGCAAAGGTGGAATCCAGCTCGACGGTTTTCTCGTACATTCGGATGGCTATTCTGAAGTCATTTTCGCGATCACTTCGATAGTAATATTCGTTGCCTCGTAGGTAGAACTCATAGGCCTCTATGTTCTCTGTTGGCCTGGACGCAAGTGCCTGCCGTTCCGGTTCAAGCAAGGTGATGTCCAGTGCCTGTGCCACCCGCTCAGCCACGTCAGACTGTACACGGAAAACTTCACTCATATCATCATCATATGTCTCCGCCCACATGTGTCTGTCATCGGAAGCCCTGATGAGCTGGGGCATTACTCTGACTCGGCTTGTTGGATCTGACGGCCGCTCACGCTGGACTGTACCTTCCAGAATATAATCAACACTTAACTCTTTAGCTATCTGCTGTGCATTCTTTTTGCTTTTCTTATACTGCATTGCACTCTGACGTGAGATAACACCCAATCCATGAATACCCGCTAAACGAACTATAATGGCATCGGTGATGCCGTCTGCGAAATACTCGTCCTCGACAGGGCCCAGATTCTCAAACGGCAAGACAACTAACCGTATCTCCTTCGGGGAAGGCTGAATTTCCTTTTTTGGAATAAACTCCAGTGCAATGACAGATAGAATAATACCAACAGCCACGGCACCAATAATCATTGCCATTCTTCGTGACTTCGCACCGATGGTCACTGCCGATGCTCTCGCAGGTTTTCTCAGCGTCTCGCTGATTTCGATACCTGCATCTGCGATGTCATCAAGTCGCCGGTTCGGGTCCTTCTCCAGACAGCGGCGCAGCAGAACACGTATGTTCATTGGAGTCTGCTGCGGCAGCAGTTCCCAATCGGGTTCGTGTTCGATAATGCATACCAGCGTGTCTGTAGCTGTTTCACCCTCAAATGGAAGTTTACCAGTCAGCATTTGGTACATGATGCAGCCAAACGACCAGATATCCGTGCGGTGGTCGGTATCTTTACCGCGGGCCTGTTCCGGGCTCATGTAAGCTGGCGTGCCGATTATATGGCCAAGCTTAGTGGCAGTGATTTCACCGTCTTTGACTTTGCTTACGAAGGACTTGGCTAAGCCGAAGTCCAGCACCTTGACTCTGTCATCTGGTGTGATCTTGATATTGCCCGGCTTGAGGTCCCGATGGACGATACCCTTCTTGTGAGCTGCCGAGATGGCCTCCGCAACTTGCCGACCGATCGAAAAGGCATGCTCCAACGTGAGCGGTTCGCGAGCTATACGCTCGGCAAGTGTCTGGCCGGGGACGTATTCGAGAATCAAATATCCGGCGTCCTCGTCCTGCTCGATGATATCGTAAATTACAGATATATTCGGGTGATTCAGCGAGGCCAGAAGTTTGGCCTCACGCTTGAAACGCATCCGGGCATGCGAGTCGCCTGCCAGTTCAGCGGGCATACTCTTGATAGCAACAGAGCGGTCAAGCTTGGTGTCACGAGCCAGATAGACCACTCCCATGCCCCCTCGGCCAATCATCTCTACGATTTCAAAGCTCCCAACTTTCCGGCCAATAAGATTGCGTCCAGTTACTGTACCTTCAAAGTCGCTCTCATCTGCCTTGACAAGAGAATCGAACAAGTTATTGATTTTTTGTAAATCCTGTATTCGCTCTCTGATCAGATCCTCACACTCAGGATACTGCTTGACAAATTCGTCTATATCAGGCTGTTCGCCCCTCAGGTGGGCATCGACAAATTTCTTCAAAGCTGCTCCGAGGATATTATCCTGATTGTTGTCACTTTGCACAGCCATCAGATTCTTCCAAAGGCGATCGTCAATGCTATTATTGCACGGGAGAGCAGCATTCCAACCGCATCGGCGCTCTTACCTAATCTTTCCCCTATCTCTTTATAGGAGAGTCCATCAATCTTCGCTAAAACTATGACTTTTTTATACTCAGGTTTTAATTCATCAATTGCTTTCTCAAGCTTATCCAAATCTTCCTTTCTGGACATAATTACACTCGGCGTGGTGGCCTGGATGGGTCCGGGAGTTCCGACTACTCCACCGGTGGTAGTTAACCCATAGTTGTCAAGTTGAACCTCTTTACGAATATCACGCTTATCAGCGTGTAATTTCTTTAGACTGCCCCGAAGCTCGTTTTCAGCTATTTTCGATAGCCACCTTACGAAATCTCCTTCGTTTTTGTATGTGAAGTCGTTTAACCCTTTCAAGGCATGGATAAGAGTGTCTTGTACAAGGTCCATCGATTCCAGCTTCGAGCGAAGCTCCTTACTCATACGAAGGCGTAGCATCCACCGTACCCGCTCCATGTAAACTCTATAAAGCTGGTTTAGAGCGGATTTATCACCATTCTTGGCTAAAGCGACTAATTCACGGGTCTTTTGGCCAACAGTACACATCAACCTTTTCTAACCTCCACAGGTAAAGGATCTTACATAAATTATATCAATTTTTGAAAAAAATTTCAATAAAAAGCGTTAGGTTGCTCGCATTTTGGCATTTAAAAGAGTAGGGTCAACAAGACCAAAGAGTGTAGTAAAAGTAAAGTAAACTACTATGGGTTAAAACTCATAGCATTATGGTTTCAGGCTTTCGCCTGTCCGCCTTCGGCGGATAACTTCATCTACGAGTTAAAACTCGTAACATTGCGGCGGAAGAGTAAAAAAAGTGATTTACAGCCGGGAAATGAGGATATCCGAAGGTGCCAATATGCCTTATGGAGTTCAGTGGCGTTGAAGTAGCGTGAAGACGGCACAGTCGCAGTCATAAGTGCACTTTTTTACGCTGGTTAATTTTTGGTAGACTTTTCTAAAAGGAAAGGAGAAGAAGGTATCATGTGCAAACCAAAAGGCTTCGTCCCGTTAGAAATTAAGATTTCTGATCGGGGAAGGGGAAGATTGCCCAAAAGACACGGGGAAACAGACATGTGGAAACGACACCGGAGTTTTCTCCGAAAGGAGTCCTTAGGACTAACGGGGTTCACGTTAATAGAGCTGTTAGTAGTGATTGCCATCATTGCATTGTTAATGGCGATATTGATGCCTGCCCTGCAGCGGGTAAAGAAACAGGCAAAAACAGTTATTTGTCAGTCAAACCTCAAGCAATGGGGCACTATCTTTGCAATGTACACGGGCGACAACGAGGGCTATTTCCCCGAGCGCAAGAGCGGCGGTGACGCTTACGGACGCTGGATGGATTCAATGCGGGAATACTATATCACCACCGAAGACATACGCCTCTGCCCGGTAGCCAAAAAAATCGCCAACCCGGACATGACACAGCCGATCGATTGGTGGGGCAACACGTTTACCTCCTGGGGAAAGATCCCCGGCTGGGATGCCGGAGGACAGCGTACAATAGGTTATTACGGCAGCTATGGGGTAAATGGCTATATTTATGTACCGATAGGAACAGTCTATGGAAAATCGCCCGAAAGATTCTGGAGAACTATTAACGTCAAGGGCGGCAATAATATACCTATGTTCCTGGATTGCTATTTCTGGTGCGGATGGCCGGATGATGACGACACACCTCCGGAATACGATGGCCATCAGCTCCGCCCTGACGAAAATGCCATGAACCGTTTCTGCCTCAACCGCCACGATGGACATGTAAATATCGTTTTTATGGACTATCACATCCAAAAAGTAGGGCTTAAACAGTTATGGACATCAAAGTGGTCTCGTGATTTCAACCCGGTTAATCCCTGGACTACGGCTGGCGGTGTCATGCCGGCTGACTGGCCCGATTGGATGAGTTCCTTTAAGGACTATTGAGAAAAATCACTGCTGTACTAAAGCAGACAAAGAAATCCCGTTTTGCCGGACTTATAGAAACCAAAAAAATGGCGTTTTTTTCTTTCTATTTGCTGCCTGAGGTAGAATACAAGATGGCTTGGAGGCTTGTCGGACGTAGACATAGAGAACATGCTGTTGTCGGTGATCTGAACGTTTTGAGTATCCTGCTGAAGGCAGGAGGGAAGAGCTTTTGTGGAACCATTTGAGACGGGCATAGGTTTTTGCGCCCAACGTCAATTTTTCTGAAGGAGGAATATTATGTCTAAAATATTGTTTTTTTTTGTTTCTTTTGTTTTGGCGCTTGGCATGGTTCTGACGAGCGCAGCTCAGGCCGGCCTGGTCGCCTGGTGGAGGTTTGAAGAGGGCTCCGGTGACATCGCCAGTGACAGTTCCGGCAAGGGC
>SDBU01002943.1_pt1 | contig 22132 bp, 20 predicted proteins | sample 2277071 | NCBI WGS metagenome assembly SDBU01 (sample SAMN10397929, study PRJNA504765) | marine sediment metagenome | isolation source: marine sediment core GS08_GC12, 126 cmbsf | place: Arctic Ocean: Gakkel Ridge, Loki's castle | collected 2008 | reverse complement strand
TCTCATCAAATCTTTTGGCTATGCTCTCTGCTTCTTTTGAAGACCTTTTGTCAAGCCATACAATTGCTGGCCTTAGTGGTTTTATGTTTTTATCCACCGGCACCATGGTCTCCCCCTGGCTAGAAAGAGACATTGCCAATATGTTTGAAGAGTCGTCTCTTGTTCCTTCAAGGCTCCTCTTACTAGACTTGTAATAGACTGCCAGTATTTCTCAACATCATTTTCCACTATATCTTTTCCATGGTAAGATAATGGGTATTCTAATGATTTAAAGCTTGCTACTTTTCCTAAAATATCAAATATAGCTACTTTAAGTGTGGAAGTCCCTAAGTCTATAGACATCAGATAATTAGTATTATTTTGTTCCCTCAACTTATTCTCCAAACATTTATAAAACTATGACTGTTTTTAAAAATATTACGAGGTATACTAAATAAAGCCTGATGTTTATAGGGAATATTGCTTTGCTGCCTCTTCTGGCACCATTTTCCTATTAATAACATGCACTTTCATAATATTACCTTAAAAAATAAAGGAAAAATTAAAGGAAGAATCTTTAAGAATTATAATAATAATTCCCAAGCAATCTCTTTTTCAATTAGTTCTAGAACTTTTTCCATTTCGTCTTCTTGAATGCCTGGCTTCAAACGTTCTAAATTCCTCATTGTAGTATAAGTATCTGAAGGACTTAAAATAATTGGTATACCTTTTTCATTCGCAGCGGTAATCACACCCATATCGGGTTGGATAAATCCTGTCAGAATTAATGTTGAAACATCTTGATCGAGAGCAGCCATAGCAAGATCCGTTCGATCACCTCCAGTAATAAATGCAGCTCGCTTAACTTGCCTTAAATATTTTAGAGCTCCTTGGACATTCATTGCTCCAATGAGAAATGTCTCTACAAGATTATTCAAACCTGCAGATGATTGATCATTTATTAATTCTCCCCCAATTTGCTCTTTAATTTCGTTAACACGTGGAGCAAACAATTCGATGCTTTTCTCTATTATACCCAAAACCGGAATTTTATATCTCTCAATGTGGTCTCCTGAAATTTCTTTTATTCGAGCTATATAATCAAAATCAATTTTGTTAAAAAGTATACCTAAAATACCTATCTTTCGGAAATCAAAATAATTTTTTGTAAAAAAGAAATCATCAATACACTTATCTGAGGAGTCTACAGAGACGTAAATTAATTTGTTTACCCCAAGATGTTGGGCAATACTCAAATCATCAATTCCAGTTCTTATAAATTTCCTAATGCTTGGATTCCCTTCAATTACAATATAATCCACATCTTTAGTGAGTTCATTATACGCAATTTTAATTTTTTGTAAATATTCATCTTTTTTATTAGCATCAACTAAATCAATGTAGTAGGCATCAGGAATTGAAACCGGAGATACAAGATCATATGGATGGTCTGTTTTATATACTGTTTTCAAAATAAAACTTACATCCGGATCTCTTTTATCGGTGAAAGCTGCGCTTGGTACTCCAATTGGCTTAAAATATGCAATTCTCTTCCCTTCTTTTTTTAATTTTTGTATAAATCCAATGGAGAGGAAACTTTTACCCGATCTTTCACTTAATGAAGTCAAATAAAACGATTTTACCATTTTCTTCCCTTCTTTTATTAATTCTCTGTTTATTTTAATTTATATTCTTTAATAGCTATTTTCTATCTATTAATTGTAATTTTTATATCAACGGCGCTATAACTTTTAACGAAAGCTAAGAGGGGGTTAATATCCAACTCAACGATTTCCGGGAAATCATTAACCAACTGAGAAAGCCTTAGAAGTACATCAGTTATAGCTTCAATGTCAGAGGGAGATTCTCCCCTAACTCCCTGAAGTAAATTAAAAATTTTCGTGCCTTCAATCAATTTCTTTGCATCTCTTCTTGTAAATTTGTAAGCCAAATTGAAGGCTACATCTTGCATAAAATTGGCATAAATTCCGCCTGTACCAAACATAAGAAGAGGTCCAAATTGAGGATCTTCCGACATACCAATAATAATTTCATTTATTTTTGGTTCGGCTTTAAAATCGATCATTTCTTGAACTTCTACACCATAAATCTTAGCATTTTGTGGCCCAAATTTCTTGGCATTGCTTACAATTTGTATAAATGCTTCAAATGCATCTTGTTCCCTTTCAATATTTAATAAAATTCCTCCTACATCTGTCTTATGAATAATGTGTGGACTTACAATTTTCATTACTGATTTTCCAGTTTCAGCTAATATCTTCATTGCTTGGCGGGGTGTTTGTGCTAACCGAGATTTAGGTGATTTTATACCATAGCAATCAAATACTTCACTTGTTTCGTAACTTAGTAAAACAGTCCGGCCATCTTTTCGCGCGCTAGAAAAAATTTCTTTCACTCTTTCTTTATCTACTTCAAATGAAGGTATTTCTAATTCACTTAATGGAGTTCTTTTTAAATATTCTCTTCGTCTAATTAACGTCTTTAAAGAATGAGCTGCTCTATCAGGAAAATTATAACATGGAATATGGTTTTTTTTTAAGTATTCTCTGGCTTCTGATACACTTTTCCCACCAATGAAGGAACATACAATTGATTTGTCTTGTAAATAATTTGAAGATATGTCGTGTACTAATCTGGCTACCTCTGGGGGATTTGTGGTTTTTTGTGGAGTTAAAATGATAAGTGCTCCAGCCGTAGTAATTTCATCTTTCTGGATATCATGTCCAGAATTTAATCCAAAGACGGTTTTAATTGTAAATTCATATCTATCAGGGGTTGCATCTCCTACGATATCAATTGGATTAAAGATAGCTGCTTCTAAGGGCAATCTTTCTCGTAACGCGTGAAGAATCGACTCAGAAAAACTCGCAAATTTCAAATCTTCGCGCTCAAAAGCATCAGTAGCGACAATTCCAGGACCTCCGGCATTTGTTATTATCGCAAAAGAATTATCTTTTGGAACTGGTTGATAAAGAAAAACCTCACCATAATCAAACAAATCTTCTATTGTTTTAGCCCTAACGATCCCACATTTTTCAAAGGCTAAATCATAAGCAATATCTGCTCCTGCTAATGCTCCAGTATGGCTTGAAGCAGCTCTAGCTCCAGCTTCACTTACCCCTGATTTTAAAATTACTATTGGTTTATTGCGAGTTGCTTCGGGTAAAATTTTTAGGAATTCACTTCCGTCGGTAATATTTTCTAAATAACATAAAATTACTTTCGTGTTATCATCATCAGCTAAAAATTCTATAAAATCTACAGCTCCTAAATCAGCTTTATTTCCGAGGCTAATATTACAAGAGAACCCAAAAGCTTGTGTCATGGAATAATCCATCATACCAGTAAGCATGGCACCAGATTGCGATATCATAGCGATCCCTCCTTGTTTAGGCGTTTCGGCAGCGAATGAACCATTATAGAATTTTGTGATCAGACCTAAGCAGTTAGGCCCCAAAATTCTCATATTGTATTTTTTACCTATTTTAACGAGTTGTTCCTCTCTTTCTACTCCTTCTCCACCAATTTCTTTAAATCCAGCAGAAATTACTATTAATCCTTTAACTCCTTTTCTACCGCATTCCTCTGCTGCATCATTTACAAACTTACCTGGAATAACAAAAATTGCGATATCAACATCCTCGTTAATGTCTAACACACTCTTGTAACATTGAATATCACATACAATATCAGATCTTGGATTTACTGGAAAAATTTTACCCTTATAACCTGAATTTATAATATTATTTAATACTGTATTCCCTACTTTACCTTTTGTACTACTTGCCCCAATAACAGCAATACTTTTTGGATTAAAAAAGAATGAGATATCTTTATTGTCCGCCATTTTTGTATTCAAAGTTTTTTTTTAAAAGGTGTATAAAAAGTCTAGTATAGTAATTACTTTTAAATTTTTCACAGATTATTAAAATCAGAGGGGAAGATAAAACTGGAGAAAAAAAATATTAAACACGAAGTATTTTCTATTTTTATGACAAATATAGCAATAGTTACGAATAAAGGTGAAATAAATATCAATTTATTCGATAATGATGCTCCGATGACAGTAGCTAGTTTTTTGTTTTTAGCTAAACAAGGATTTTATAATGGAATAGTATTTCATAGAGTTATTGCCGATTTTATGATCCAAGTAGGGTGTCCTCTTGGTCAAGGAACAGGTGGTCCCAAAAATAAAGGGATTAATTCATTTCCGTTTGAAGGAAAACAGATAAACTACCCCTTTAAAGATGAATTTCAGAGTGGTCGTGAATTTAATTCACCGGGTATATTAGCAATGGCAAATTCAGGACCAAATACTAACGGATCCCAAATGTTCATAACCCATATCCCGACCACTCATCTAAACAATAAGCACACTATTTTTGGAAAGGTAGCAAGTAAAAATGATCAAAAAATGGTTAATTCCATTGCACAAGGAGATAAAATAATAGAGATTAAAATTCTCTAAAAATCATGCTAAACCACATCTAATCTTTTTTTATCTTATAATTTTCTTTTTCTTGCGCCTCTCGATAATTGAACTAAAAGTTTATGAGGTTAATCAACATACATATATTTGAATTAATTCAATTCAATATTAAAGAATTTTAGATGGGTTCAGAAGTTATGGGTAAAGGTTTAAAGAAAACTATTAAAGCAGTTAAAAAAGAAAAAAAAGCTCTATCTGAGTTAGAAACTACAATTAACTCTCTCAGAAAGGAGAATAATAAGTTGAATTTGACCATACAAGAACAAAAATTACAAATTGAATTTCAGGAACCTATTATAAGTACTTCATTGAGTGATTTACCAAATGAACTTGATATTTTAAAGGAAATGATATTAACACAAAGAAAAGGCTTGATGCAAAAGGACGAAAAGATTGAGAGTTTAAATGCAATACTTGATAATTTCACAATAGAACCAAATGTAATCGATGAAAATTCTTTAACAAAACACGAAAAAAATGAACTTATTAAAGTACAAGATTTGATCTTAAAACTCTCTGAAGAAAATGAACAATATAGAAACCAACTTGAAGAGTTGGAAAATCATCTTGGAAACCGTGACCAAGAAGCCACGGGGTTTAATGAACCCTATCAAAAACTAGGTAAAGAAAACGGAGATTTAATTAATTTCAAACGATTGAATTTTCAATTGATGGAACAAAACGGCCTACTACGTGTTGAAGTAGAATCCTTGAAGGCTCGAATCCAAGAAGGGATTAGCGAAGCAAACTCTGAAGAGTTGGAGTTAGCGAATCAGAAAATAAATATTTTAACTTTAGAGATTGAGGATTTTGAAGCTCAATTAAGATTTTTGCAGGGAGATTTAGAAATCAAGAATGAAATTTCGAGTCAAATTATAGAAATTCCAGGGCAAGAAGAGAGTTTAAAGAAAGAAATGATCGAATATCAAAAAAAAAATATTGTTTTGAATCCTGATTTAGTTGATTCAAAACCCATTAAGAAAGAACCTATAGAAGATACGATTAGTAGCGATTCAGTAATTTTTAATTTCCCAAACCAATTCCAAATATCACTGTTTACAAGGATGTACACATTATTAGATGATACAAAAAAAAAATCCGTTATTAGCTCATTAATAGAAGATTTGAATAGTAATAAGTATGAAATAAAACGAGCTGCATTAAAGATTTTAAGTGTAATAAAAGATAAAGGCATTTATAATGCATTTCTTCATTTAGTTCATGATGAGGATTGGTTAATCAGATATAATACAATTAAAGCCCTAAATCAATATGATTTAGCTGAAGATGAATTTAAGGAATTATTAGAAACCCTTTCTGCAGATAAGGATGTAGATGTCAGAGAACTAGTAGCTAAAACTTTACAAGAAATTTCAGAATAAGGCTTATATTTTTCTAAATTAGGATACAAATCTTTTTAAATCATTTCTAGAAAGACGATCTGCTAAATATAATGGTTCAGGTTGGCGATGACCTTTAGCAAGTAAGATACAGATTTTCAAAGCAGATTTTATTGTAATTTTATAACCACAACTTACGAAAACGGGTTTAAGGCCATTATTTAAACAAATTGCATAACCCAACAATTCATTAGATAAGTTCTCAGTTACTAGGTTTGGATTTTCTTCCCATATTGGGGATCTATTCCCCTTAATTTTTTTGATTTCACGCCAATTCGAATATCCTATATATGGATTTTTAGCAACCCCTAAAGTTGGGATATCCAGTGCCACTCCAAGATGAACGGCCTCTCCAAACCTTTTAGGATGAATTTTCCCATGACCGTCGCACATTATGACATCTGGGATGCATGGAAGTTTTAAAATTGCCATTGCTAAGATTTTACATTCTCGAAAACCTAAAAATCCCGGTTTGTAAGGAAAGTTAACCTGATTATGGACTATTTGATGTGTCAGCATTTTTTCCTCCTCTAATGACCACAACACAGCACAGACAACACCAAATTCAATATCCCCTTTATTATAATACGAGACATCAACACCAGCAATAGTCTTTAAGAAATCAAGGTTATTAATATAATTATTATCTATAATATTTAAGACTAATTTTCTATATTTCTTCTGTAGGCTTTCTGCTTGTTCAATTGAATAATCATCCCTCAACAATTCATGCTTCATTGATATGTAAAATTTATTTCTATCCGGACTTATATTGTATTAAATTCATGAATCTTTAAATTATACGAAAATCGTAATAAGTATTAAAAAATTAGCAGATATAAATAGAAGATTTAATTTAATTCGAATATTTATAAAAAATGATGAAGATTGCTGTCTCTGGGAAGGGTGGAGTAGGAAAAACTCTAATCGCAGGAACTGTAGCAAGAATGTTTGCCAAAGACGGTTTTAAGGTCTTGGCAATTGATAATGATTCTGCAATGAATTTGAGTTACACACTCGGGATTGAAAAAGAAATTATAAATAAAATTGTCCCTATATCAGAAATGAAGAATTTAATTGAAGAAAGAACTTTGGTGAAAGGGGCAGGACCTGGAGTTTATAATATAAACCCCGTTGTTTCTGATATTCCAGATAAATTTAAAGTTCCCGGTCCAGATGGGTTAGAACTATTAGTTCTTGGTTCAATTGAAGAACCTGCCTCAGGTTGCTTATGCCCGGAAAACGCACTAATCAGAACCTTATTACATAATTTATTTGTTAAGAGAGATGAAGTTGTTATTGTTGATTTTGAGGCTGGTTTAGAGCATTTAGGACGAGGAACGGCTAAAGGAATTGATGTAATGTTAGTTATTACAGAACCATCTCAAAAATCTTTCGATCTCTGTAGAAAAATTATCAATTTATCCAAAAAACTTGGTATTATTAATATTTTTCTCATTGCAAATAAAGTAACTGACAATCTTCAATTAAATGTTATCAATAACACGATTAGCGATTGGGAAGTTCCACTCTATCAGACGATACCTTATGATCCTGAAATAGGAAAGGCGGATTTGAATGGAGAATCTCCCATAGACTTTAATCAACACTCCAAAGGAATGCAAACTATAAGAAATCTGTACCTTAAATTAAAAAAAATGAAATCTGAAGTTTTTGATTTATAGATCCAAAAATAAAAATTATATTAATCTTCGATTCTTGCATTATAAAACATCAGACAAATCCAAATCTTGCTCTTCTGCAATTTCTTCCCATAGTTCTATCGCTTCTAAAGCATCTTTCTCATTCATCATTTCAATAGCATAACCCGCGTGAACAACAACAAATTTACCTACTTCTGGATTTTGTATCAATGCTATAATGATCTTTTGTTTAATACCGTCAAAATCGACTAAAGCTGTATTATCCTCTATTTCCAAGATTTTTCCAGGTATTGCTAAACACATAATAACTCAGAAGGTATTTTATAATTCTATATATTTAATGATTTCAATCAATATATTATTAAGTGATTTTTTTATTACACTAAAATAAGTGAAGATTACCAAGGTCTTTGAAAAAATTTCTAGAATTTTCAAAAAATAAAATTTTGTACATTCTAGCATTAGGTGGCTTCTTAATTGTTTTATTAGTAGAATTGTTCATATTTATACCAATTGGATCAACAGTTCCTACTTTTTTTGTCTTAGATTTTGAATTTGCTTGGACTGCAAATAAAGCTGATAAAATATTTTCTATATGGGGATCTAACGGTTTAAAAATTCAAACAATTGCTGTATATTAGGATTTTTTATTTATCTAGGATATGTCTTATTAGCATTTAGTTTAATTTCCTTTACTTTGCGTAGGTCAGAAGAAAATAAAATTCAAGCTATAGGACTTTTTATTACAATAACACCTTTCTTAAGGGGAATTTTAGATTTAACTGAGAATCTATTTTTATTGGCGATTCTATCCTCCCCAAGTTTTGTACTCAATCCTTTTTTTTTTTCGCATCACTTAGTGCGACATTAAAATTCGGATTTTTAATTATCGGGATAATCTATTTTCTTTAGCTTTAATATTTCTATTATTTAAAGAATTAAAAAAGAGAAATAAAGCACTATAGCTTTTTTTAGTCAGATTTATAAAAATCAATAAGATTATCAAGCCAATTAAAAATCTCTTCTTTTGACAGATTATCGATATTAAATTTAAGCCTTTCTAGCTCCTTCAAAACATTTTTGAGCTCCAATGGAATTGATTTTTGACTAAGTTCAAACAGGAATTCATTGCTTTTAGAGATAATAGATTTTATTTCATAGTCTAGTTGTTCGAAAAGAGGCTTGTGGGTGATTTCATCAATAATTTTATCTAAATCAACCATGTAATTAATTAATTCAAATAATAATCTTGTTTCATTGCCTTTGAAAGCTTTTTCTACTTGAAAATAATATCCCTTAAAATCATCAAATGGTATTAATTCTTGATACTGATTATCTATTTTAATAACTGATTTCACATTCTTAAATAAATTAGATGGGCTCCAAGAAAATATATCAAAACTCAACGCTACCTGATTACTGTTGATATTTAATCTAAATTCATGCTCTTCTTTAAAGTATCCAAAAGGTATAATGACAAAATCAATTTTGTTTGAAGTTGAATTGTTTAATTCAATATAAAGATTTTCTAAGTTATGTATTTGTCCTATTGAATGCTTTAATATATCCATTTTAATCTTTCTAGCATGAGGTTTGTACATAAAAAAAAGAAGCCCCTCAAAACCTTGCAGATCTAGTTCTATTGCAAAATTTAGTTGATCTTCCCCAGATCTTTTATCATTTGACCGAATACGCAAGAATAAATGATTATAATTTTCAATATGTTGAAAAAACCAAGGAGTCTCAGGTCTCAAACTAATCAAACCCATTTTCATTCTTTTCTTCTTTATTAAATAGTTTCATCAATTTTTGGCTTGTCTTGATAAAGCAAATTTCTAGATAAATACATGTAATATTGTTTAAAAATAAAAACAAAATTCCAAATTATAAAATAATTAATTACTATATAAATTTTTCAATCTTTAAACTCAAACAAGAATAAAGTAAAATAAAAAAAAATAAAATTGATTATATTTTCAAATTTGCTAGAGCCCTAGCATTTCCACTATCCCACTTAAACGGACTCGGTGAAATTTTAATCCTAAATCATCAGGGCTAAATCCCATTGCCAAAGCATACAACTCCGTTAGGTAGACAACAGGAATATTGAAATTAGTTTCAAATTTTTTAGAAAGGTCTCTTTGTTTTGTATCAAATTGCTGAAAGCATGCTGGGCAATTTACACAAATTACATCAGCACCAATTCTATTAATCTTGTCCATTTTCTTTTTTAAAATTTGAAGTCCATGTTCCTCATAAGCATTGGTGACTGCTGAACCACAACACAAAATTTCTTCTTCGTATTCAATGACTTCAGCACCAATTGCAGATACAAGCTCCTTTAAAGTAGTGGGCCTTAATGGATCATCCGATTCCATCCATTCTGAAGGGCGCATATAATGACATCCAGGATGACAAGCAACTTTTAAACCAGAAAGTGGTTTAGTTATTGTGGTTTTAATCTTATCTATACCAACGTCATTTTTTAATACATCAATAAAGTGTTTGATATCAATAGAACCTTTGAATTCCTTCCCAACTTTAGAAAGTTCTTTATTAATTCTTTCCATTTTTATGCTATCATGTTTTAATTGATGTTTTACACCCCTTAAAGTATTTGTGCAACCATTACATAAGGATACGATATCTTTTCCCTCATTTTCTGCTAAAGAAAGGTTATGAGCTCCCATCACCAACCATGCATCATTATCAAAACTTTTCATTCCAGTTGGATCTGGACAGCATGAAAAGGGCGCCTGCGAAGTCTGAATGCCAAGCTTATTAAAAACTTTTCTCGAAGATGCTTCAATAAATGGAATTCTATTGCCAATTGTACATCCTTCAAACATTTTATATTCTGTCATTTTTTCCTTACCCCTTATTATTTTAATTTTCTTTCTACTCCTACATTTTTGAGGAGTGATTGGATTTCTGTGACAATCGGTGTTAAAACTGCTGGTAAACCTAACTGTTCTCTTCTTCTTTCAATAGCCGGTTGAGACGGAATTGCTTTAGCATTATCAAAAATTGCTTTTGCCTGTGAATATATAAAATCGGGACCTTTTCCAAGATTAATACTTTGATTTTTAAGAAAAGTAAAGATTTCTGTAAGTTCAATACTTTGAGGACACACCTCATCACAAGTATCACAAACTGTGCAACCCCAAATTGCTAAGTCTTCTGCTCCAAGAATCAAATCTTTATAACCTAAAAGAGCAGCTAAAATATTGGTTCGAGGGTTATATCCTTTAGTAGTATAAAAGTCAATAGTAACAGCTGATACAGGACAATTATCTGTACACTTATTGCATTGATAGCAATATTTAATTACATCAGACCCTATGTGATGATCCATTACTTGTTTTCGAAATTGAAAATCCGCTTCCATCTTTTTTCTCACTTTTTTTTTTTAAATGATTTTTTTTTAATAGACTTTTAACCCGTGCGAGGGTTAGTTGTATCCAATCTAGTATTTTTATTGGATATTCATCCTAAGCCTACATTCAGTTTTCGAGAGTAAATCTCAGTGCCTTCAGTATCAACAACAGTGATATGAGCGGCACATGATAGTCAGCAATCAAAACAGCGAACTACCATTTCCAAAATATTAACTACGCCTTCTGGGACATCACTCATTTTTTTTTCCTTTTTAATTTATTTTTTATAAAAAACTTTATTTAATCCATGGCTCAGGTAATTTTATATTGTCTAAGATGTTATCTTCAAAAATCTGTTTGGCTACATGCATTAATGTTTTTTCAATTCCCGCTATATTGTGATTAGTTGCAACTAAAAGGTTTGCTTTCTCACATATTCCTTCCTTATCAGACCATATATGGTACAATAGAAGTCCTCTAGGTGCTTCTACTAGTCCAATACCCTCACCTTCTCTAGGCTGAACGTCTAAGGTTTTGCAATCTGGGTTAACAATATCTGGATCTTGAAGCAGGGTTGCTATCATTTCAACAGATTCCACTAATTCAATTAATCGAGCCCAGTGATAAGCAAAGGTATGATGCGAAATTGGACCTAATTTGTCTCGGAATGCGGTCAGAGCTTCATCAGCTAAAGGTGTAGCCATTTTATCAGCGGCATTGATCATTGCTAGAGTATTTGCTCTATAAATTCCATCAGGATAGCCTGCTGGTTTGTAATACATATGAGTTGCATATGAATGCTTTGGAATATGTTCTCCTAAAACATCTAGATATTTATGGTAATCATAGTCAAGCTTCCCTCCATCAGGGGTAACTACTCTTAAATCTCCCTCATATATGTCATGAATGCCATTCTTTGTCATTCCAAGATAGTAAGTTGGAACAACCCCTACATTTGCAACTACGTCCCAATAATCCTCAATCACTTTTAACCCTATTTCAACGGTTTTCTTTGTCCATTCTACCTGATCTTCGATCTGTTTCAGAAATTTATCGCGAACTTCTTCATCTAAAGCTTTTTTCATGCCCCCAACTATCGCTGAAACAGGATGTACAGATTTCCCCCCGATAGCAGCACATAGTTTTTGGCCAAAATCCATCATTTTTAATGCCATTGCTCCTACCTCTGGCATTTTGTTGATAACATGGACAATATTTCTCAATGCGGGATCAGCCATAGGACCCAACAAAAAATCAGGAGCAGCTAATGCATAAAAATGTAAAGTGTGAGAGGCATATTGCTTGGCATTAATTAAGAGTTTACGTAATTTAATAGCTGGAGTAGGAATTTCGACACCCCAAGCATCTTCAATTGCTTTCGTTGGAGATAAATGATGAGGAATTGGACAGATTCCGCATATTCGTGGGGTTATTCTAGGGATATGCTCACAATACCGGCCTTCAAGGAACTTCTCGAAAAACCTCGTTGAAGTGATATTAAATTGAACACTCTGAACCTTTTTATCATCTCCTAAAACTATTTTTAATCCACCATGTCCTTCCAATCTTGTAATTGGCTCTATTTCTATTTCTTTTACCATTTGATTATATACCTCCTTTTTTAGATGCTAATGTGAATTTCTCAAAAGTACCGATTTTATCCTTAACTTGGGCTAGCAAGTCTTCTTTAGATAGATTTATATTAAATTTCTCTAGCACTGTATCAGCAAATCTTTCTGCTTGGTTAACCCCCCATTTAGTTTGACCATAACATCCTGTACAAGGAGTATTAACGTTCAAACATAAACCTCCACAACCTGCTTTAGTTACAGGCCCCATACAAATATATCCTTGTTCGATTAAGCAATCATCAAGATTTGGAAGACCCTCATAATCTCTTTTTACCCTACTCATGGATGATTTGCTCCTAATAATTCGAGAGCATGTGTCACAAACATTTGAGATCTCATGGAAATGGTTATTATCTCTTAGAAAACTCATTAAATTTGACATTATATCAACTGTTGTAGGAGGAAGGTTTGTTAATGGGGATTTTAGCAGGCTATTTTTTTTTATTTGTTTTAAAATATCTCCTGCTAAATCAAATCCCGCCATCAATGGTATATTAAGATACAAAGTTAGGAATTCATATAAATTTTTCTTATCTCCAGAGCTGATTGAATTGAGGTTTTTTGATATTGAATTTAGTTTTTCTGCACGAGCAGAAACAGTTTTGGATGGACCATAACAACCGACACAAGGATTTTTATCACTAGTACATTTGAGTGAGCATCCCATACTGGTGATGGGACCATAACACATCATTTTTTCATCCAATAAACAGCCATTTGTATTCAAAGAACAATCATTGCAAAACGCTAACTCATTCATTGGAAAAGGTTTTTGTCCCAATAAAAATACAATAGCACTAATAATTTGCTCTGGTCTAGGCGGGCATCCGCTCATATATGCATCTACATTAATGACTTTATCCACATTTATAATTTTTAATCTAAATTCAGGAACATTTACAGTTGGAATTATTGGAGTATCATTAGTAGCAGATTCTACTTCTGTAAATTTTCTCTTTTTTAGTATTTCGATATCCCATTGGTTGGCTAAGCCTGAAACGCTTCCATAGCATGCACAAGTGCCAAATGCTATAATTAAAGCACATTTTTCTCTCATTAGTTCAACATTATCATAGTCTTCCTTGGTCCTGATTGCACCTTCAATAAAGCCTACCAATACTGATCCTGGTTCTCTTGCTTTCAGTGATGAATGTTTAAAATCAACGACAGTAGGCCAATATACGATATCCAGTGCTGGAAGTACGGGTAACAAACCTAAGTGCGTGTTTATAAGAGACTGATGACAGCCCCAGCAATCACTTAATTGCATGAAGGCAACTTTTACTTTTTCTGCCATATTTTTTTTTATCTCTTTTTTTTTTTTTAATTTAATGTTTAACTGCTTTGTAAAAAATCCAACTACAGTTTAAGAATGTCGTATTAAGTATAAATAAATTTTGATTTTGAAACTTATAATAGATATAAGCTTCAATTCCTTCCTATTAACTAACAAAAATGTCTTATTAGCTAACAAAAATGTCTTATTAACTAACAAAAATGTCTTATTAACTAATAAAAATGTAAAAAAAGGAAAATGAAAGGTATTAGATTGATCTATCATAGTTATACTATTCTACTAATTCTAGCTGTAGCTGGATAATTTATCCACTTTTTTAATAAAAGAAGTTATTATTAAATGTCTCTATTTCTTTTCTTTGAAATTATTTAAACCGAAAATTTAAAATTAATCCATGAGAAAAACTCTTTTAATATGCAATTATTCTTTTATAATATGAGTGAGAAAAAAGAGAAATCAAATCTAATTCGTATAGCACATGGTTCTGGAGGTGTCCTCCAAGAAGAATTAATCCACTTTATAACAAAAAATATTCCTTTAAAAAAGGTTAATAAGGGTATAGGCATTGATGATTTAGATGATGGTGCAACAATTCCTTTAAAGAATTATGATAAAGAAATTGTTATTACAGCAGATGGACACACAGTCTCTCCCATATTCTTCCCAGGGGGTGACATAGGAATCTTAAGCGTCTGTGGAACTGTAAATGACTTATTAATGATGGGGGCTAAACCGTTGGCTATAACTTCTATTATCATTATTGAGGAAGGTGTTGGCTTCAATACACTCGAAAAGATTGTTTCTTCAATGAATAACACTATAAAGGAAGCTAATGTTGCTATCATTGCAGGAGATACCAAAGTTATGCCTCGTGGGACTTTAAATGAAATTGTGATTGCCACATCAGGGATTGGGATTAAAGATAAAAAAATTAAAATCTTAGATAATAATTTAAAAGTTGGGGATCGCATTATCATGACAGGAAGCATTGGTGATCATGGTACTGCTCTTTTAGCATCGAGAGAGGGGCTTAATATATCTACTGATTTAAAATCAGATGTCGCATTATTAAATGATATTTCTGAATCTATTCAACCTGAAATTGACAATAATTATATACATGCTATGAAAGATCCTACAAGGGGAGGAATTGCTAGCGCCCTAAATGATTGGGCAAAGAAATCTCAAGTAAGTATCTGGATAGAGGAGGATAAAGTACCGATTAAGAATCAAGTAAAAGCAATTTGTGATATGTTAGGGTTGGATCCTTATAATATTGCCTGTGAAGGAAGAGCTCTCTTGTCTGTAGATTCAAAGCATTCTAATGAAATATTAAAAAAAATTAGAACAACTCGAGTTGGCAGTGATGCCGAAATTATTGGCGAAGTAAAAAAAAGTAATCCCAAAAGAGTTTTTCTTAAAACAATCGTAGGTGGGACTAGATTTATTGATATGCCTTTAGGTGAGGCTATTCCAAGGATTTGTTAAAAAAAAAAATGAGGATTTAATTTGGATATCCCAGGATTAAATATTCTTAGGAGTAAGGAATTTACTGAAAAATTAGTAGCGAAAATAAAAAGTAATATTAAGAAATTGAATAGAAATCTTAAATTTATGCATGTGTGTGGAACTCACGAACATACTATTTCAAAATTTGGATTAAGAACTCTTCTACCAAAAGAGATCGAAATTTTATCAGGTCCCGGATGTCCAGTTTGTATATGCCCTGCTGCAGATATTGATAAAGTCGTTGAATTAGGGAAAAGGGACAACACGATAATTGCTACTTTTGGCGATATGATTAGAGTTCCAGCTTCTAATATATCATTAGCTGAATTAAAGGCTAAAGGTGCAGATATACGCATTGTGTATGGTCCAAACGATGCAGTTAAATTAGCTAAGGAATTTCCAGATAAGGAAGTAATATTCTTTGCTATCGGGTTTGAGACCACAGCACCTTTAGTTGGATATGAATTACAATCTAAACCTCCATCGAACTTTTCAGTAATCTGTGCTCTTAAATTAATTCCAGCTGCTCTAGAACTTTTAATAAGCCAATCACAGCTACAGATTGATGGTTTTATATCACCAGGTCATGTCTCAACGATAATTGGCTTAAAACCGTATGAAATATTTTCTCAAGGATACAGAATACCCAATGTTATCTCTGGATTTGAACCAAATGATGTTTTGCTCACAATTTTAATGCTAATCAACCAAGTCCGAGAAAAAAAATACGATACAATAAATGAATATTCAAGAGTGGTAAAACCTGCGGGAAATTTAATTGCTCAAAAAATTATAGAAGAAGTTTTTCAATCTGTTTCTTCACCTTGGAGGGGAATTGGAAGAATTTTGGATGGAGGGTTAGTTATTAAGAAAGAATATGAAGAATTTGATGCTGATAAGAAATTTGATATAAAAATCGAGAAATCCCAAGATATCCCGCCTGGTTGTTCTTGCCATTTAATAATGGTTGGGAAGCTTAACCCTAATGATTGTAAATTATTTAGAGAAGAGTGTACTCCTGTTAATCCCATTGGACCTTGTATGGTTTCACAAGAAGGAACATGTAATATTTTTTATAAATACCATGGTGATAGTTATCCTTAGATAAACTTATCAAAATAAAATAATAATTTTTTCTTTAAGTCATTATTATTAAAACTTGAATTAATAATTATCAACAAAATATTAAAAGTGTTATTTGAAAGATTCTAAAACTATAGAGGTTAACATCACAGGGATTGTTCAAGGAGTAGGGTTCAGACCCTTCTTGTATAATTTAGCCCGTTCTTTAAACTTAAAAGGTTATATATTAAATAGAGGTAATGCAGGTGTTAGACTAGTTTTACAAGGTTTTTCTACAAATATAAATGATTTTATAGAAAATATCAAGTTAAAAAAACCTCAAATCTCTTTTATTGAGAATGTATCAATAAAGTCTCTAAATTCCATTAAAAAGTTCGATATATTGGCGATAAAGGAAAGTGAACAGGGACGTGGAACAAGTTTGACATTACCTACTGATATTGCAATCTGTGAAACCTGCTTAAAAGATATGCGAAATCCTCAAATGAAGAAGTATTATCAATATCCTTTTATCGCATGTGCTTTATGCGGTCCTAGGTTTACTACAGTTAAGGAGCTACCCTACGACCGAGAACGCTCAACTATGATTGAATTCCCTTTTTGTACACATGCTGAACCAGTATCCTGTATAAAAGAGTACTCTGATTTTAATAATAGAAGATTTCATGCACAGACTTTTTCTTGTTCTGTGTGTGGGCCCTATTATACACTCTATGACAGAGAAGGGGAAGTTATACAAGAAAAACAAATTAAAGATATCTTAGTTGAAATAACCCGAAGATTAAATGGAGGAGATGTCCTAGCTATAAAGGGAATTGGAGGAACTCACTTAGTTTGTTTAGTTAATGATAAAAATATATTAAAACTCCGAAAAAGAAAAGGTGAGAGAAAATACAAACCTTTTGCGGTAATGGTTCCAAACCTAGATATTGTAAGAGATTCTTTAAAAATCTCATTAGAAGAAAGAGAGATTTTAAACTCATTTCGTAGACCTATAGTTCTCTTGGAGAAAAAAAATATTTGCGATGAATCAAAAATAAGTAATCAGATTGCTCCAGGATTAAACAATATTGGGATTATGCTCCCGTATTCAGGAATTCATCATTTACTTTTTGATTTCATTGGAGAAAAACCGTTAATTTATACGAGCGGGAATAAATCTTCAATTCCAATGGCTATAGAAAACACAAAAATAATTGAACAACTAAAAGATCTTGCTGATATTTTTTTACTTCATAATAGGCAAATTTATCAAAGAGTTGATGATAGTGTATTAAGAATTCATGATAATAAAGTAAAATTAATCAGGCGTTCAAGAGGATTTGTTCCTGAATATCTTTCTTTACCATTTGAGGTTGAGATTTCAAGTGCAATTGCTACAGGTCCAGAATTAATGACAACTGGAGCAATTTTAAGAAGAAATAGAATTTTTCAAACTCAACATATTGGTCACGTAACACACCTCGAAACGTTAGATTTTTTGAAAGAATCATTATTTCATATGAAGAATCTACTTCAGGTTAAAGACACTGAAATAAAATTTATAGCTTGTGATTTACATCCAGCTTTTATTACTACTCAACTTGCTCAAGAATTTTCATCAAAATTCAATGTTGATTTGTATCAAATTCAACACCATTATGCCCATATATTAAGTTTAATGGCTGAAAATGATGTTAAAATTGATGAAAAAATAGTTGGTATTTGTACGGATGGAATTGGGTATGGAACAGACGGAAATATCTGGGGAGGAGAGATAATTTTATCTGATTATAATAAATTTCAACGTATAGGCCATTTAGAATATCAACCAATGATTGGTGGTGATCGTTGTACTAAATATCCAGCTCGTATGGCTGCTTCAATTATTTTATATAAATTTGGCGTGGATGAAGCTTCAAAAATATTTAATAGAATTGAAATTATTAATGATTTGGAATATAAAGAAAAAGAATTATTAGCCCTCATTTCTCAATATAAAGAAACAAACACTCAAACTCCTTACAATAATATTCCGTTAACAAGTTCTACAGGAAGAATCTTCGATACGATTTCTTACTTGTTGGGAGCATCCAAATTTAAATCTTACAGAGGAGAACCTGCGATGAAGCTTGAAGGGTTAGCATCGAGGGGTAACCCCGATAAAGTAGACTTAAAAATAAATTATTCTCGAAAAAATGGTGTTGTTATAATAAATACCTCTGAGTTAATTCAGAATATTTTATCCCTTTTACAAGATTCTAATCATAAAAAGGCCGATATAGCAGCCAAATTTCATATAGAAATGGGAAACGTTTTTGGTGAGGTAGCAGTAGAAATAGCAAGGAAAACAAATGTAAAAAAAATAGGCTTAACAGGGGGTGTTGCATACAATTATTCATTTTCAAAAATAATTAAAACCCATATAATTAATTCAGGATTCCAGTTTTTAGAGCATGATAGAGTTGCCCCTGGTGATGCTGGGATTAGCATTGGTCAACTAATCAGTGGTTTATTCCAATATAATAAAAATAAATGAGAGTGTCAAACTTTATTTAAATTTAATATTTTAAGGTAATTAAAATGGTTTTAACTAAACGGATTATTCCTTGTTTAGATGTTACAAATGGAAGGGTCGTAAAGGGGACGAAATTCCTAAATTTAAGGGATGCGGGGGACGCAATAGAATTAGCGAGTTTTTATGACGATCAAGGTGCAGATGAATTAGTTTTTCTGGATATAACAGCATCTTCAGATAAAAGGAAAATACTTATTAAATTAGTTGAAAAAACAGGAGAACAAGTTTTTATCCCCTTAACTGTGGGTGGAGGTCTCAGAACTGTGAAAGATATTAAAGAAATCTTAAGAGCTGGAGCGGATAAAGTGTCATTAAATACTGCAGCTGTTAAAAATCCTGAATTAATTAGTAATAGCTCTAAAATATTTGGATCTCAATGTATAGTAACTTCGATAGACGCAAAAAGGGTTTACGTGAATTCACCAAAAAATGTAAAGGATAAAGTAGTTGTTAAAATTGATAATAAATTTTGTTGGTGGGAGGTTTATATTCATGGAGGAAGGACTCCTACAGGCAAAGATGCCATATTATGGGGGGAAAAAACCACAGAGTTAGGAAGTGGGGAAATCTTACTCACATCTATGGATATGGATGGTGTTAAAAAAGGTTATGATTTAAAACTTACACAAACATTTAGTGAGAGACTTGACGTCCCTATAATTGCCTCAGGAGGAGCTGGTAATCCACAACATATAATTGATGCTTTTAAGATTGGGAAAGCAGATGCAGCTTTAGCTGCTTCCATATTTCATTTTAATGAGTATCCAATAAAAAACGTGAAACTAGAGTGTAAAAAAGCCGGTGTACCAATGAGGATATAAATTATGCCGTTTAACATTGCAATTATAGATTATGAGATGGGAAATTTAAAAAGTATTTATAAGTGTGTTAAGCATTTAAATGTTGAATCAACTATTACCGAAAACCCAAAAGAGATATTAGATGCGGATGGTGTGATTTTGCCAGGAGTTGGGGCTTTTGGGGATGCAATGAGGCACTTAAAAGAAAAAAATCTAATTCCTATTATAAATCAAGTTGTGAGTGAGAAAATACCATTATTTGGGATATGTTTAGGACAACAATTATTATTTTCTACCAGTTTTGAGATGGGAGAATATAATGGATTGAACTTAATTGAGGGAGAAGTTATTTCTTTTGATATAAAAAAAGTAGATAAAATACCACAGATAGGTTGGAACAATGTTGATTTTGTTGATAAAGAAAACTTCTTAATTCAAGGTATACCTAATGATTCATACTTTTATTTTGTTCATAGTCTTTATACAATTCCAAAGAATCCTAAATATATTGTAGGAAAAACAAAATATGGAGATACTGAATATTGTTCAATAATTTGTAAAGATAATGTCTTTGCAACACAGTTTCACCCCGAAAAATCAAGTAGAAATGGTATTCAAGTCTACCAAAATTTCATTAATTATTGTAAGAGGTAGAAATCACATTTGAAATATTCGTCATTTTTGTCGTTAATTATTTTTGTATCATATCAGATTAACAATTCAATTTAAAAATTTATGTTAATAATATTGATTATCAATATATAGTGAATGAATTATGGGTGGCATGTTCGGAGTTTTTTCAAATAATGATTGTGTAGAAGATCTTTTTTATGGAACAGATTATCATTCCCACCTGGGGACCGTTAGAGGAGGATTAGCTGTAAAGAATCTAAGCGGTTTCCAGCGATACATTAAAGACATAACTACAGCTCAATTCAGGTCAAAATTTGAGAAAACTATAAAAAAAATGCATGGAAATATAGGCATTGGAGTAATTAGCGATTATGATGAACAACCCTTAATTATTAATTCGAAATTAGGGGTATTTGCTATTACTACTGTGGGTAAAATTAATAATATAGAAAGCTTAGCAAGAGATGCATTACTGGATGGTTCCCATTTCTCAGAAATACAAGGAGGAGAAATCAATCCAACGGAATTGGTAGCAACATTAATAACCCAATGCTCTACTTTTGTGGACGGAATTCAAAAAGTTCAAGATATGATTGATGGTTCTTGTACAATGCTCATTTTAACTGAAGAAGGAATTTTTGCTGCGAGAGATAAATATGGAAGGACTCCATTAATCATTGGTGAGAAACTTGGTTCTATTGCGGTTACAATGGAGACTTGTGCATTTCCAAACCTCGAGTATAAAATTACCAGAGATCTTGGACCTGGAGAGGTGGTATTCATTAGTAAAAATGGATTAGAACAGAAAATCCCACCTGGTGAGAGAATGCAAATCTGCTCATTTTTATGGGTTTATTATGGGTATCCAGCGTCTAGTTATGAGGGTATTAATGTGGAATCAGTCCGTTATAAGTGTGGATCCTTTCTCGCACAAAATGATAATGTAGCTATCGATCTGGTAGCAGGTATACCCGATTCTGGAACGGCACATGGTTTAGGCTACGCAAACCAAGCAAAAACTCCCTTTTCAAGACCATTTGTGAAATACACTCCCACTTGGCCCAGGAGTTTTATGCCTCAAGTCCAATCTGTAAGAGATCAAGTTGCCAAAATGAAACTAATTCCAATTGAAGACCTCATTAGAAATAACCGCCTTCTATTTTGTGAGGATTCTATTGTTAGAGGTACCCAACTTAGGAAACAAATTAAGAGGTTATTTGACTCTGGAGCAAAAGAAGTTCACATGAGACCTGCTTGTCCTCCACTAGTTTATGGATGTAAATTTCTTAATTTTTCCCGATCTCGTTCAGAATTAGATTTAGCGGGGAGATGGGCGATAAAAGATTTGATAGGGAAAGATATAGATAATCCTATTGAATATACTGATCCTGATTCTGAAAATTATAAAGCTATGGTTGAAGTGATAAGGAAAAAACTAAATCTTACAACACTAAAATACCAAAAACTTGAAGATTTGGTAAAAGCAATTGGATTACCTAAGGAAAAATTATGTACCTATTGTTGGGATGGGATAGGATTATTAATAACCTTAGAAGAATTATCTCCTATACAAGATTAATTACATATTGTAGGAATATGATCATTTACGGCTTTCTGATATTGAAGCTCCGATTTCTGGTAAAGCATTAGCGAACTTTATTGGATATTCACCGGTTAAGCATGCTAAACATA
>SDBU01002942.1_pt1 | contig 22136 bp, 15 predicted proteins | sample 2277071 | NCBI WGS metagenome assembly SDBU01 (sample SAMN10397929, study PRJNA504765) | marine sediment metagenome | isolation source: marine sediment core GS08_GC12, 126 cmbsf | place: Arctic Ocean: Gakkel Ridge, Loki's castle | collected 2008 | reverse complement strand
CTTAAGGATCACGTCTGTGAGCCCGGGCCCCCGCCGCAGACCAAAGGCCGTATGTACGCTGGGGTGGCGCAGGTCAGCGTCCACGAGCAGGACGCGGCGGCCTGCCCGGGCGAAGCTGACGGCCAGGTTGGCAGCGACGACGGTTTTCCCTTCCTGTGGCGCCGCCGACGTTACGAGCAGAGAATTCGGCGCGCCCCGCGGTGCGCTGAAATCGACATTCGTGCGGATGGAGCGTATGGCCTCGGACTGGTAGCTGCGCGGATGGGCAATTCCGTGGCAGGCGCGCTCCGCCAACGCCTCATCATCCACAGATTTGGCCTTGATGCGGGGCACATAACCCAGCCACGGCACATGAAGCCGCTCCTCCACGTCCTCCGGGGTCTTCACGGCGTCGTCCAGGCGCTCCCGTCCGTAGGCGGCACCGACCCCCAACATCAGCCCGAACATCAGGCCCAGCAAGATCGCCCGCTTCTTATTCGGGGAGATTGGCATGCGGGGCAGCTCTGCTTCTTGCACGAGGCTAACGTTCGTCACGGCAACGTCCTTCGTCAGGTCGACCTGTCTCATCCGGTCAACGATGACCTCGAATACGCGTGCCTCTCGGTTCATGTCCCGGCGGAGGCGTTCGTACTGATGCGACATCCTGGCAGCTCCGAGGGCAAGCGCGTCCTGTTCGTGGACTACGCGCTGCAGTTCGTTCTCGCGCGCGGCCAGCATCTCATACTCAGACCGGACGGAGTCAGTCACCTGCAAGACGGCCTGCTGAAGCTTAGCCAACAGGGTCTCCAAACGAGCCTCCAGAGCACGAATCTGCGGATGCTTCTCGCCGTACCTCTGCGTTGCGGTTTCGATCTGTTCGGAAAGCTGGACTGCGCGTGCGTAGAGGCTGCTGACTACCGGATCCTTCCGGACAAACTTCACACCAAGCAGCGCCTCGACGTCGTCTTCCCCGCCAAGAACGGCTTCGGTTGCTTTACTGGAAACGGCGAGATCGATGCGCTTCAACTGGATGGCCGTGAACTCCTGGCTCAGGGATCTCAGGCGGCCGAGTACAAGGCTTTCGCCCCCCACCGAGCCAAGTTCCAGGACCGCCGTTTTCTCGCGGTACTCCAGGAGCTTGTCCTCGGCTCCCTTTATTTCCTTCTCTTGTTCCAGGCGCTGTCTCTGGAGCGCGTCGAAGGCGTCGTTTGCGTGCTCCTGGCGGGCGGCCAGGCTCTGGTCCACGTAGGCTCGCGCCACGGCGTTCGCCACCATCGCCGCCAGAGAAGGGTCGCGTGCCTCAACGGAGACGTCCACGAGGCTGGTATTGCGGACCGATCCGACCTGGATCGCTTGCCGGAGATGTTCCCACGGCCTGAGCAGCCGCGTGGGTTGCACTGATAGGTACGTGTTGAACTCCTGGCGCACGGTCCCGATAAGGCCCGGATTGCGGAGATTGGCGTCCTCCTCTCCGGTGAAGACGGTGGCGAGCCGATCATCCTCCAGCGCCTTCTCCATTACCTGTTTGCCCCTGATGAGCTGGATCTGCGTCTGCAGATAGTCCTTGTCGCGCTGCTCGAGCATCTGGTCGAACGGCGTAAGCCGGGGAATTGACCTCTCGATCAGGAGGCGGGCCGAAGCCCGGTACACGGGGGCCTCTCGGAACGTGTACACGGCCGCGGCCCCGGTGATCACAAGCGTAGAGGCCAGCACCGTGAGCCACCGGCGCCTGAGCACACCCAAGTGCCGGCCAATCCCCAATCCGCCATCATCTGCGAATGGCACGGCTTCGACCATCGGGATGCCGTTGATGTCGTTTTGCATGTTCACGGTTCGTCTGGGCCGCTCCGCGCGGCTGGTGCTAGTAGGAGGTGGCCGACGCTGGCATGGCCGATCGTGCCCCCATGAAGGCGTTCAGGCCTCTGATCGGCCAGGTAGTGCCGACTATGACCACGTCGCCGGGTATGAGCATGGTATCGGGTTCCTCCCCCGCCGCAATCCGGGTCAGATCCACTTTGTAGACGATCTCTCCCTCCTCGGTTCTGCGCAGCAGCCTGGTGTCGTGGGAGCGAGCCTGCGCCGTCAGGCCGCGCGCGAGGCCAACCGCGTCCAGGACGCCGAGCTTCTCGCGGCGAGGGAGCCTGTACAATCCGGGCGCTCTGACGTAGCCGAACACCAGGATGCTCGCCGGCTTGACACTTGGCACGTAGACGACGTCTCCCGCACCGATCCAGATGTTCCGGGACATGTCAGAGGATCTGATAAGCTCCGCCAAGCAGATCCGGACGGACTCCGCTGCAAAGCTCACCTCGGATGCCCCGCCGCCGGCGTTGTTGCCTGGGCTTCTATCGCCGAACGGGGTCTCATCCCCATCCGCCGCCGCGCTTCGAGTGACCACGACCTCGTCTCCGATGTTTGGTCCGGCCCCCCCTGCGAGAAGCAGGATCTCGAGCAGGGAAGTACGGTTGCGCGTGAGAGTGACGATGCCCGGCTTGGAAACGGCCCCCGTCACGTAGACCTGTTGGCTCCCGTAATGCGAAACATGGGCAACCACGATAGGGTCCTCGTAGTAGCCGTCCCCATAGAGCGTCGCCAGCTTGTCTTCGATCTCCCGCAATGTAAGTCCTTGGACCTCCACGTCACTGATCAAGGGGACGCGGATCGAGCCATCTTCCCGAACGGCAAGCTCCATCACGCTGCTGTCGCTTTCCTGCCCGCCAGGGAACACGGTTATCCTCAGGACGTCGCGGGTGCCGACAACGTACGGCATTTCGTCGGCCGGGTGGAGCTTCCGCCAGCGGACCAGAGCCACAGCAAGCGCCTCCGTGTCGATGGCGATCCGCTCCTCTTCCTCCTTCTCCATTGGCCGGTCCGGTTCATAGAACAGGTCAGCCGCGTAGTTGCGGAACAGAGGCCGGCGGAAGTCCTGGTAACTGCATCCCCCAAGTAGAACTGAGGCCACAGTCAGCGCGACAGCCCAGACACGCTTAATGCTCATGAACCCCCTCGCAGAATTATGGCGGCTATTCATCAAGAAACCCTATCAGCTGCAAACCCCTTACTTCCCGCGGCCACCGTTCTCCGTGCACGGTTACTGCGTCCGTGGTGACCACTCGCACAATCTCCGCTTCGATCCGAACGGCTTCTCACAATGCTATCCCGGGGCGCTTGCCTGCTTTGCGGCTCAGGCCACAACGGGGGTCTCCAAGGGCTCGATGCAGTCAGCGTCTACCTCGGCTGCAACGGACCGTCCGAGCATATCGATTGAGATCACCAGCCGCGCCTTCCCCTTGCCGTAGACGAAGAACCCCTCCAGTCCGATGAGGGGACCGGCCTTGACGAGCACCCGCTGACCCTTGCGGATGTAGGGCCAGGGATCGACCTGCACGGGCCGCTCGACGAACTCGCGGACGGCAACGATCTCCTTCTCCGGGACGGGAAAGGGCCCGTCGTCAGCGCCCACCAGGTGGACGACGCCCGGCACATCGCGCACGAGCCACAGGTCCTGGCGTGGGAGCCTGACGAAGACGTAGCCGGGGAACAGCGGCTTCGCCACCCACTTCCGCCGGTCCTTCCACTGGCTCAGCACGTCGTGAAGAGGCAGGAAGGACTCGACGCCCCGGCCTTCAAGCGACGCATGGACCGCCTTCTCGTGGCGGGACCTGGTGTAGACCGCATACCAGGGGACGCTCTCGGTCGCCATCTCTGTCTCTGGTCTTAACTGGCCTGTCATGGGTTCCGTACGGACTCCGTCCCTCTCACTTACAGCCCTTCGTAAGCCGCAAGCTACGTCTCACGAGTGACTTAGAGCACAAATGCTCGTTCGTCCGCGACACTACCTTGGCACTTGGGGCACACGCCGAGACAATATCGCTCTTGTCTGCAGCTTTCCCGCGTGCCCCCGGGCCCTCAGGTCGCCACCATTCGAACTAAGTCGGCCGGTTGGGTACAGTCGTTAGGATAGACAGCACAGCGAGCCGTAACAGCGTCGTCGGAGGTGGTCAAACTCCTCATGCGAGTCAAAGCGACCTCGGCCCCATCTCGGTCGGTCTCCGGGAGAATCACACCTACGGTCCAGTCGCTAAACGCATCGCTCAGTTGCGCGTCCCAAGCCATGCGTTCCTTGGGCCGAGCAACACGGTGATACCGACCGTCGGGATCCACTAAACCCAGCAGGTCACTGGTCCGGAGGCACCTGGCGACAATTCGGAATAGATCGGACACGCCGATCCTCCCGGAGCTCAGCATAGCCACCGCAAAGTAGTGGTTGTACCTCTCAGCTCTGTGCTGTTCGAGTTCCACTAAGTCGATAAATGCCTCGCCAGATCCGTCGAAATCCTCGCCTGACCCCATACGCCCGGGGTTTCCGTTGCTGCCGTCGTTCTGTCCGTCCTTCAACTCGTCGCCCGCCATCGTCCCCTCCGTCGGCGTCATCTCTCTGCATTGCCCACCAGCCAGACCAATCGTACTAAGCAAGTTCGGTGCCGATTCCCCAGTACGTCCCGAGCACCGCCCTCTGTGCCCGCGACCAGCGCTCTGGGGCACTTTCAGCCAGAGACCGACGGAGCTTCGACCGACCCCGTTCGTCATCTGACTGACAAGTATGGCAGTCAGGGTGGCTCGCCCGGCGGCAGCGCCCGTGAGTGCTCAGGATACCTATCGTCAGCGCTCACACGCCCTGTCCTGCTGTCGTTGTCCCTTGTGCAGGGGTGTACGCGTCGGCTGGACTCCAGGTCAGAGCCAAGGAGAGTGGTGGCGGCTGCCTGCCAGTGGCGTCACAGCGGAAAGCGTCGGGCGGAGGGTCCGCGGACCGATCAGGGCCGAGGGATGCGTCAGACAAGATGAGCCGCTGGATCGGGAAATCGGTCCTTGACATGCCGCATTTGCAGGATACAATGAGTGCCCTTTCGTCTGCCCGACTGTTCGGGCAGACCCAGGGGGTAACAGGTGCGCCGTTTGAAGGTTGCGCAGGTCGAGGGGCTAAGACAGTTCCGAGTGCGGACCTTTCGGAGGGGGTAGCTGAAGCGCTGTCCCGCCACTAACGTTGCGGGACTTGTCGCGACAGTGGTTGTCTCCCCTGCTGTCCCCGGCTCTCGGTCGTGGCTTTCAAGCGAGGCTAGTGGCGAAACATCGAGCCGATGAGCCTCCACGAGGACCGGATGTAGATGGGCTACGTTGAGAAGCAAACCACGTTGGACGCGTCCGCGGGCCAGGATGAGCGCCGCGAGTGTCCACGGACAGACGTGCTCCTGCCCGTCCAGTTGCATCATTCTAAGGCCAACCGCCTACTGGCCTGGGGGGCAACGCGTAACGTCAGTCCGGGTGGCCTTCTGGTGGAGTGCGACGACTGCGACGGTATCAGCACAGACCAGGTCGTTCGGATCCACATCGGCCCACTGGCGGAAACGTGGCCGGAGCGGAACGGTTTCTTCAAGGGACGCGTTAGACGCCTGGAGAACGGCACGACACTCCGCTGTGCCGTCGAGGTCCTGGATGATCCGCCGCTGTTCCTGCAAGCTGCGGAACTCGTCGGCATGCATCCCCGGATACTGAAGCTGAAGAGACAGCTGCTGGAGATGGCGGACTATGATGTGAACGTCCTTGTCCGCGGCGAAAGCGGGACGGGCAAGAACGTTGTAGCCGCTCTGATCCATCGTTACTCCCACCGGTGCACTTTTCCCTGTGTGCGTCTCAACTGCCCGTCGATTCCTGACTCGCTACTGGAAAGCCAGCTGTTCGGGCACGAAAAGGGCGCGTATACAGACGCGAAGCAGGGACGGCCAGGGCTGTTCCGAGTCGCTGACCGGGGAACTCTGGTCCTCGACGAAATCTCGTCCGTCCCCCTTTCTGTTCAGGCCAAGCTGTTACAGGCCATCGAGGAGAAGAAGTTCCTGCCGCTGGGGGCTCGGGCGATGGTGACAGTCAACGTCCGCCTTGTTGCGACAACAAACGACAATCTCGAGCGGAAGATTCGCGAGGGGGCTTTCAGGGAAGACCTGTTCTATCGCTTGAACGAAATGGCGCTATTCGTCCCCCCGTTACGGGAACGGCTCACCGACGTCCTCATTCTGTCTGAACATTTCTTGCGCACGTATTGCACGGAGTTCCGCAAGGACTATAGACCGCTGACTAGAGCAGCGGCTGAACAGTTCCTCAAGTACGCCTGGCCGGGAAACGTGCGAGAGCTCGAGAACACGATCAAGAGGGGGGTGCTGCTCGGCCAGTTCGAGACGACCAGATCGGCCAGCCATGCGTCGGAAAGCCATCACGCACAAGTGGCACCCGCCTCTCAAGAAGGCGTGGCCCCGGTGCGGCCCGTGTCAATGAACGAAGCCAGGGGAGAAGCGGAAAAGCAGGCGCTTCTGGGAGCACTGGCCGCTTGTCAGTACAATCGCACGAGCGCAGCAGCATACCTGGGCGTCAGTTATCGAACGGTGCTGCGGCGCATGAAGAAGTTCAGCATCCAGCTCTGAACCCCGCACGCCTGGGACTCAACGTTAATCCACCACGGAGCCACCGAGAGCGCGGAGAACAGCAACGCTCGGGGCGAACTCAGAGGCAACAAGTAGTCGGCCTATCCGTCTGGCGGAAAGCACCCTGAACTCCAATTCATAATTGCCGTCACGTCGGTTGGGTCCGTTGGCCCTTTCCTCCCTTCTCTGTGTCCTCTGCGCCTCGGTGGTGCAAGGGCCGTTGGGGTCTTAGCGCTGCGGCGTGGGGAGACCTGTGCGGCGTTGAGGTTGGCCTCCCCACATAGTGGGAGGATCGCAGCGCTGCCGGCGCCGAGCGAGGCCCGGAGTCGGCTAACTTCTGCAAGCGTGGGTTGCTCTGCCACGTTTGCGCTCAACTCTTCAGCTCACAGCTGGATGTTATGCTTCTTCATCCGACGGAAAAGCGTCCGGTAGCTCACGCCAAGCAACGCCGCCGCCTTGGTGCGGTCATACCCGGCCTCCGTGAGCGCTTCCATCAGGACATCCCGCTCAGCCTGCATGCGAACGTCTCTCAGGGACGGCCGAGGGGCATCACCGGAACCACCGGACAGTAGAGCTGTGCTCGTATCGGGCGCGCATGCGGGGCGATCTCTCTCCAGCTGCCCGGATGTCTCGAACTGCCCGATGATCACGCCGCGCTTGATGGTGTTCTCGAGTTCGCGGACGTTCCCGGGCCAGTTGTACTCCATGAAGCGTTCGGCCGTGTCCTTGTCCAGCGGGCCGTAATCCTTGCCGAACTGCGTGCAGTACTTGTGAAGGAAGTACTCCGCGAGGATGAGCACGTCGCTCGCACGCTCCCTGAGGGGCGGCAGCACGAGGACCATCTCGTTGAGCCTGAAGAACAGGTCCTGGCGGAATGCCCCTTCCCGCATCTTGCGCTCCAGATTGTCGTTCGTAGTGACGATGACGCGGACATCTACCTTGACCATCTCCTTCGCGCCAAGGGGCAGGAACCGCTTCTCCTCGATAGCCTGGAGCAGCTTGGCCTGGGTGGACATGGGGACGGCGGATATCTCGTCGAGCACGATCGTACCGCGACTGGCCAGGCGGAAGACGCCCGGGCGGCTCTCCTTTGCATCGGTGAAGGCCCCCCTCTCGTGGCCGAACATCTGGCTTTCCAGTAGCGAGTCAGGGATGGAAGGGCAGTTGACTCGGACGAAGGGGCACGCAGCCCGGGGCGAGTTGGCGTGGAGGAGGGCGGCCACCACGTTCTTTCCCGTTCCGCTTTCCCCACGCACCAGCACACTCACGTCGTAGCGGGCTATCTCCAGCAGGCTCCTCTTCACTTCCACCATGGTCGGATGCATGCCGACCAGTCCAGGTGCGAAGAGGAACCCCGGCGGCTCGCCCACGACCTCGATGCCGCACCGGCAGCTCCCGTCGCCGACCAGGCGCCTGATCCTGCCCTTGAAGAAGCCGTTGAGCTGCGGCCAAACCTCGGCGGGCGGACCGAGGTGCAGACGTACGAGCTGGTCCTCGCTCAAGCTGCCTGTGCCGTCGGTGAACTCGCCCAGAAGGCCCCCGGGGCTCAGATCGACTGTGCTGCCGGCTGCCAGCCTCCTGTTGGCCTTGGCGTGGTACAGCTGGAGTGGCAACCGCACCGCCGATCTGAGGTGGGCGCGCCTTTCCAGATGTTGCCCATCATCCGCAACCATCCATTGGGCCCCCTCACGCTCCATATGCTGGCTGGTTGGGGTCGCCGGAGTAATTGACCCCAGGTCGGCCCCCCTGCCCGATGCAATACCTTCTGTCCGGAAAACCAGGGGGATCCGCACCGGAGCCGACACCCCGATCGTTCCAAGACGACCGCCAGCGCGGCCCCCCTGCTTCCCAAACCTTTACGACGCCGCCACACTCATGAAAAGCCATGCATTGTACCGGATACACAACAAATCCGCAATTGGCATTTTTCTGATTTCGCCCTGCAAATAATCTGATAGACGGTGGGCCCAATATGCGGTGGAAGGCGGCGCTGAACCCGGCCCGGTTCAGTTTTCCAGCGAGGCGATGCCGTGCTGAATGGCGTACCTGACCAGCCCGGCCAGGCTGCGGATGCCCAGCTTGGCCATTATGTGGCGCCGGTGGCTGGAGACCGTCTTCGGGCTGATCCCGAGGAGGACCGAGATCTCCTTGGCGCACTTGCCTTCGGCCAGAAGTTGAAGGACCTCACGCTGCCTTGGGGTAAGGGCTGTCTGCTCGGCGGGACTCGATGGGGGCAGGAGGATCCCGAGCACGTCGCCGGCTATCGCCGGGCTCAGGTAGGTCTGGCCCTTCGCAACGGCCCGAATGGCCATACACAGCTCCTGGAAACTGCAGCCCTTGGGCACATAGCCGGAGGCGCCCACCTCAAGCATCCGGCGGACGAACCTGCTGTCGGAGTGTATGGACAGGGCGAGCACCCTCACGCCGGGGGTCTCGCACATGATCTTGTGGGTGGCCCCGATGCCGTTCAGGTCGGGCATGGCCACGTCCATAATGACCACGTCCGGCGTCAGTTCAGCGGCAAGCCGTACCGTGCTCCGTCCGTCCTCGGCTTCACCGACAACTTCCATGTCGGCTTCGTCGCTCAGCAGTGAGCGCAGCCCTTCACGCACGATGGCATGGTCGTCCGCCAGCAGAACCCGAATGGTCACCTCGCTCCCCCCTCCGCTCCCTTGCTGCGGCCCCCGAGCGGCAAGGTGAGCGTGACCTGCGTACCCTTGCCCGGCTCGGACTGGACCTTCAAGCTGCCACCCAGGCGCTCTAGCCGCTCGCGAATGCTGAACAACCCGAACCCCTTGTTGGCTTGCCAGCCCGATCCCACCGTGGCAAGGTCGAAACCCCCTCCGTCGTCCTCAACGCGGATTCGCGTGCCCTTGCCGTCCCTTCGAATGGACACGGCCGCGTTGCGCGCGTCGGCGTGCTTGACCACGTTGAGCAGCAACTCCCGGGCTGCTCTGTACAGAAGAGCGCGGGCCTCTTCGTCAGGTGCCTTCCCTGTCCCGGCGGCGCTCACCGTGATGCGGATGCCGTGCTCCTTCTGCATTTGCTCGGCAAGCCAGTTCACCGCCGCCCCCACACCCAGCTCGTGAAGCACGGGCGAGCTGAGCTCAAAGGTCAAGGACCGGGTGGCCTCAAGCGCCTCATGGATGAGCTTCCCGACCTCGCCAAGGTCGTCGGCCAGTCTCGGCGACGGTGCCGCCCCTTTGAGCTTTTCCAACCTCATGACGGCGATGCCAAGCAGCTGGCCGACGCGGTCGTGCAGACCGTCTGCGATCCTTCGCCGTTCACGTTCTTCAGTCGCTGAGAGCGTGGACGCAAGCGACCTGAGCTGTTCCTGGTAAGCGAGAAGCTTCTCCTTGGCCTCATTGCGTGCCGTGATGTCCCTGGCGATCGCCAGGATCCCGGTCGGGTTCCCAGCATCATCTCTCAGCAACGTGACCGACATGTATGCGGGAAAGAAAGTGCCGTCCTTTCTGACATGCCCTATCTCACCTTCCCACGAGCCCCGTGCCTCTAGCTGCTCTATCCCTGTGGTGTATTGCTTCATCTGTTCTGCGTTGAACAAGTCCACCACCTTCATACCGATCATTTCCTCGGGCGAATATCCATGCATCCGGGCAAAGGCCTCGTTCACATATACCAGCCGGGGCTCAAGGTCGCCTATCCCTATGCCGTCTATGGACTGCCCAACGGCCGAAGTCAATCGCCCTATCTCCTCTTGCGCCGCCCTCTGCGCGGTGATGTCCCTGGCAACCCCCTGCTCCTGGACGAACTCTCCCTTTTCATCGAACGTCATGCTTGAGTCAACCGACACCCAGATGGTCCTTCCGTCCTTGCTAAGGATCCTGATCGTATAGCTGACGCCGGCAGGTTCGGGGTCCTTTGCAGAGGCTGCTTGCTGAAATGACCGCAACGCCATTTCCACGTCGTCCGGGTGGATAACCTCCCTGAAGTGCCGCCCCAGGAGCTCACTTTCTTCGTAACCCAACAGCTCAAGACAGTAGTCGTTCACCGATGTCACGTGACCGTTTCTGTCCAGCGTATAGATTATGTCCGGGACGTTCTGGACGAGCAAGCGGTACCTCTCTTCGCTGTCCCGCAGGTGTTCTTCGATGTGTTTGCGCGCAGTGATATCGACGGAGACGCCCAGTATCTTCACCACGTTTCCATCGGCATCGAAGATCGGGAGGGTAGTGACGAGCGCGGGGAACCTTTCGCCCGACTTCCGGACCAATGTCAGCTCTGATGTCAAGCCGGCTCTGCGCCGGCGGGTCCTCTCAGTCACCACCGGGAAATGGCAAACGTCTTCCGGAACGTGCAGGATCGCGAGTGGCTTGCCAATGACCTCTTCACGGCTGTAGCCGAAGATGGCCTCGGCCCCCGGGCTGAAGTCCAGAATCCGCGCCTCGGTGCCGCGAAGGTCCGTCATCACGAAAGCGACGTTCTTTGCCGCCTCGAAGACGGTCCTGAGACGCTCCTCGCTTTCTCTTAGGGCTTGGTCGGCCAGCTTATGCTCGACCTGCAGCGCCTCCAGTTCGGCGATCCTCTGGCGGAGCGCAGCCAGGTCGGTCAGAAGTTGCTCCCGTGTCTTATCTTCATCCTTCATCTGGTCCGGCGCCCACCTTCGGAACCATGCCTGGCACCGCGCAGGTTGAGGTTTGTGCACTCCTGCACGGCCCGTCCGGCCACCTCAAGCATCCGGTCAACGGTGCGGTGTGCCTGGCAACTCGTTGGAAAAGCAGCATTTCTTATACTACTCTGCGCCCGCAAGGACAAGCGAGAATTCCGTCTCCTTCACCGTCAAGGCATGCTCATGGTGCTCGCCCTTTCAGAAGCTGGGCCTGGCGACGGGCGATGCCCTGGGAACAGATGCGGGTGAGCATCAACGATCATGGAGAACGCTGCTCAACAGTCCATCGAGATCAACGTCCTGTGATGTTGGCGCCGCGGGCCGGGCGCTCCCCCTCGACTTCCGCTGCACCGTTGCGGACCTGATTACACGTCAAAGATCTTGCCCGGGTTCATGATGTTGTTGGGGTCCAGGGCCCGCTTGATCTTCCTCATCAACTCAAGCTCCGCCTCCCCGACCACGAGATGCATGAACTCCTTTCTCTTGGAGCCGATGCCGTGCTCGCCGCTGATCGTGCCGTCGAGCTTGCGGACCACCTGGTACAGCTCGGTCAGCACCTTGGGTAGCTTCTCGTGCCACTGCTCCGTCGTGTCATTCGGGTCTTTCACCACGGTCGCATGCAGGTTCCCATCCCCGGCGTGCCCGTAGCAGGGGATCTGGACTCCGTAGTGCCGCGAAATCCGCTCAAGCTCCGGGATGACTTGCGGAATGCTTGCGGGGGGCACAACGATATCCTCAATGCTCTGGTCCGGACTGACGGCCTTGAATGCCTCCGCGATGTTCCGCCTCACAGCCCAGAGCCGCTCCCGCGTCGTATGGTTGTCGGCGACGTAGACCTCCTGCGCGCCGTTCTCCAGGCAGAGTTCGCCGATCGTATCGTACTCCCGCTCCACCACTTCCTCGTCGCTGCCGTCCACCTCGATCAACAGCATCGCGCCGGCCTGCTCGTAGGGCAGTTGCTCGTTCAGGTACTGGCAGGACGCTCGCACGGACAGATGGTCCATGAACTCCACAGCCGTGGGAATAACACCGCCCCGCGTCATGATCAACGGCACAACTGCGACGGCGGCGCTGGGGTCAGGAAACAGCACCAACAGAGCCACCTGCGCCTTGGGGAGAGGCATGAGCTTCAGCGTGGCTCGGGTCACGATCCCCAACGTCCCCTCCGAACCCACCATCAACTTTACCAGGTTGTAGCCCGTCACATCCTTGACGCGCTTGCCACCCAGTTCGACAATCTCGCCGGTTGGCATGACCACCTGCAAGCCCAGCACGTAGCGTTCGGTCACGCCGTACTTGATGGCTCTGCCTCCGCCTGCATTCTCGGCAATGTTGCCGCCGATGTAGCACGTCTCGACGCTCATCGGATAGCCCGCGAAGAAGAGCCCGGTGCCGGCGACCGCCTCGTTGATGTCATTTGTTACGACGCCCGGCTCAACGACCACCATCATGTTGTCCAGGTCGACTTCGAGTATCCTGTTCATGCGCTCCATGGAGACAACGATGCCCTTGTGGATCGGCGTGGCGCCACCCGACAGGCCGCTACCGGCGCCACGCGGGGTGATGGCAATGCGCCGGTGGTTGGCCAGCCTGACGACCTCGGCGATTTCCTCGGCGGTTCTCGGCTTAATGACGACCTCCGGAAGGCAAGCGTACTCCTCCCCGGCGACTTCATCGTGCGAGTATGGTTCCATCTGCTGTGCATCGGTGGTGACAAACCGCTCGCCCACGATCCGCACGAGTTCTTCGACGACTTCCTGGGTGACCGGCGCATAGTCATGGGCATTCATCAGCTTCAGCCCTTTCTGGACTTCCGCCGGTCGATCTCTTCCATGAGGACCGGCAGGAACTCGAACAAGTCGCCCACCACGCCGACATCGGCCACCTGAAATATCTGCGCATCCACGTCGTTGTTGATCGCTACGATGTGGTCGGCCGTTGTCATGCCCGCCAGGTGCTGGATCGCGCCGGAGATGCCGACGGCCATGTAGAGCCGGGGGGTGACCGTCCTGCCGCTCAGACCTACCTGATGGGGGTAGCCGATCCAGCCCCGGTCAACGGCGTCGCGGGAAGCGCCGACCGCGGCATCGAGCTTCCGGGCCAAATCTCGCACCAAGACGAAGTTATCCGCCCTCTTCAGGCCGCGGCCGCCCGAGACGACCTTCTCGGCGTCCGCGATGTTCCCCTCGTCCCGCTCCAGGGCTCGGAAACCAAGCCGCTCGACGCGGCTGGCCAGCAACTCTTCGGGCGGTTCAATCTCCATCACTTCGCCGTGTCGGCCGGCCACACGCGCAGGCGGCTTCATCGAATGGGGCCGAACCGTGGCCATCTGTGGCCGGTGCCGGGCGGTGATGATCGTGGCCAGGATATTGCCACCGATGGCCGGGCGGGTCTGGATCAGATTGCCCGTCTCCCGGTCGATGTCCAGGCCGGTGCAGTCGGCCGTCAGGCCGGTCGTCAGCCTGACGGCCAGGTACGGCATCAGGGTCCGACCTGCACTGGTGGCGCCTGCAATCATGATGTTGGGCCGGCGCTCCCTGAGCATGCGCTCCAGGACAGCGGCATGCGGCTCGACCAGGAAATGCTCAAGTGCGGGCGCCTCCGCGAGGTAGACCTTATCCGCTCCCCGCAGGATCAGCTCCTGAATGTCCGAGCAATCGACCTTCGAGCCCAACACGACCGAGCAGAGAAGCGCTTCGGGCAGCTTGCCGGCGATGTGCTTTCCCCAGGCGAGCAGTTCGTATGAGACGGGCCGGAGGCGCCCGTCCACCTGTTCGCTGAGCGTCCAGACCTCGGTGCTCGTTTCAGGCACGTCGCGCTTTCCGGGCTCGCTCACAGGAGGTCTTTCTCCTCTAAGAAATCGACCAGTTGGCGGGCGGCCTCCTGCGTGCCCAGTCTGTCCACGTCCAGCATCCGGGCCGATCTGTTCACCTTCGGTCTGGCGATCTTCACCACCCGGGTCGGCGACCCCTTCAGGCCAAGCAAGTCGGGCTCCACGCCGAGGTCGTCGGCGCCCCAGGTCAGGACCTCGGCCCGGCGCGCCCGCTGCTTGCCCCTCAGGGTCGACAGGCGAGGGTGGCCTATCTCCTTCCCTACCGTCACCACGCAGGGAAAAGGCAGCCGCAAAGTCTCGTACCCGGTCTCGATCAGGCGCTCGATCGTGATACTCTCGCCGTCCACCGGCCCGATGCGACTGGCATAGGTGCAGAGGGGAATCCCCAGGAAGGCGGCCACGCCGGGACCCACCTGACCGGTCTCCCCGTCCGTCGCGCGCACGCCCATCAGGACCAGATCACAGGGCGGCAGTTTCTGCACAGCCCTGGATATGCAGTAGGAGGTAGCGTGCGTGTCAGAACCTGCGAATTCGCGGCCGGTCACCAGCACACCGGTCTCGCAGCCCATGGAAATGGCCTCCCTGACGGCCTTCTCGGCGCTTGGCGGCCCCATTGACACGACGGTGATCCGGCCGCCGTGCTCCTGCTTCAACCGTATGGCGGCTTCGACCGCGTACAGATCCAAGGGGTTGACGATGCTCTCCACGCCCTCTCGGACCATCGTCCCTGTCTCTTCGTCCATCCTGACGTTGCCGGTCTCCGGCACCTGCTTGATGCAGACGACGATGTTCACGCTGCCTGGACTCCGGAGAGAAGCATCGCCTCATCCCCACAATAGGGACGCGTCGGCTGGTGGCAGATTACTGTTTCTACCCAACGGCGGGGCGGGCTGCAAGCAAACGAGCCAGTGGAGTCTCAAGACAGGACTTCCGGGTAGGGCCGTTTCGGCCTTGTCAAGTAAGGGCATCCCGCAACTGCGGGACCGTGCCCCTACGAAAGCGGATCGGGCCAGCGCGCTTGAGAAGGGCCGTGTCCCCTCGTATGATCGGTTGGCCACAGCAGACGAAGGAAGCACCTACGCCGTCATCTTCCGGCGGAAGGGAGATAGCAGATGCCGGCCGACTCTCTTTACGGCACGCCAGAGGTCATGAAGTTCAAGGACGGCAAGCTCGCCGCATTCAGCATGCAGTTCGACGACAGCATGGGGACTCAGGCCGAATTCGCCATACCCGAGCTGAACAAGCGCGGGCTGGTCGGCACGTTCTTCGTGAACCCCGGCCGGGAGCTCTACCAGCAGAACAAGGAGGTCTGGGAAGTAGTCTGTCCCAAGTTCGGCCATGAGCTGGCCAACCACACTATGAATCACGATGGAGCTAAGGACTACGAAGAAGCTGACTACGAGCTCGGGGAGTGCTCTCGCTACATCTGGAAGCTCTATCCCAACAAGAGCAAGCTGCTGCCCTGCCTCGGGGGAGGCGGCACCACGTGGAACATCACGATCGAGCAGGCCCTGGAACTGATGGACAAGTACTTCTTGTTCGCGGGCTTCGAAGTTGACGTAGCGGAGGCGGCCGCCGTCATGCGGAAGCCGGTGGACCCGGAGGTCCTTCGGCTCATACCGGCGGCGCCTCGACGCACGACCATATGCGACGAGCGAGGCACGGGCCGCCCCGTCCTGTACGCCCAGGCGGCGTTGGATGAGCGCAAATGGGCTCAGGTCGGTTTCCACGGCATCGGCGGAGAGTGGCTCAGCGCAAGCCGGGAGGGCTTTACTGAACTGCTCGACTACCTGGCTGCGAATCGCCACGACATCTGGGTCGGCACCACTGGTGACGCGTATCGCTATTGCCAGGAACGGAACGCCGTCAAGTGCGTGGCCCTCTCGGGGGCGTCTGACACCGGCTTCGGGCTGTCTATCGAGTGCGATGATGCTAAGGTGAAGACCTACGGACGCCCGTTCGCTGAGCTGTACGACGAGCCGCTCACTGTGCGCGTCGGCGTGCCGGACTCGTGGTCGCGCTTCACCGCTACTCAGGGCGAGGAGTCGGCGGACCGCGAGGTCGTAGAGGTGGACGGGAAACGCTACGCGCAGTTGGACGTCAGGCCCAATCGCGGGCCGGCGGCGGCATCGTGGGCCGCAGAGTAGTCGACTCCACTCGAACACTTGAGGCACAGTCGCCCTTCCGCGGCAGCGCCCCGCAGCAATGCGGTCATTCCTTGTCGAGCTGCACCGTCGTCGCCACCGGCCCCGAGGCATACGTGAACCGACCCGACCCCATCACGTGCACGTGACGGAACTCAAAGCGTTTGTACTCGACCTTGGTGGCTGTGATTTCGGCCCTCGACAGCACATGTCTGAGGGCCTCTGCGCTGGCCTCGCCCACAACACGGCGGATGCGGTCCCCGATTTCGGCAGCCCGCAACTCGGCATCGGACGGTTCGTACTGCCTCTGATCCGCTCCCAACTGGATCTGTCCGTCTACCCAACGTCCCGGACCCTTCGCCGCCTCTTCCTTCGCCACATCAAGGAGCCCCAGCAGCTTCGGGAGTTCGGAGAGCGATGCGGGCGGCAAGGCGCGGAAGGCACTGCCCAGACCGGGGCGCAGATCCAAGGCGGTGTCCAGTGAAGTCTTCGGCTCGTAGCCCGGGAACCTCACCTCCGGCGTCGTGCTGGGGTCGAGGGCCAGCATTCGCGCCAGATCGCCCATCCGACCCTCCAACGCCGCAGCCCCTGCGGCAAAGGCTGGGCCCGAGTGGCCGGGATAGTCGAACACCGCCTTCCGCACCGCCGGATGTGCCTCCCTGAGGATCTTGCGGCGCGCCCCCTCGGAAATGTCTTCCGACAAACGGGCGCGCCGAATGGCGTCGCCAAAGATTCCCCTGAGCCTGCCATCCATCTGCCTGCCGGCCGCCTTCAGATCAACGCCCGGCTCCAGGCGCTGTTCCGCCGGATCAAAGGTTCGCTTCGGCTCGTACGGGGCGGGCTTGATCCACAGGTCCGACGGGCTCTCCCCGGCTTCAACCAGCCAGAGCATCATGCCCGGCGTCAGCCGCGCCAGTTGTTGCTCTGGGACTGAGAGGTCCAGGTTCTCCACGTCGTAACGGCTGTAGTGGCGTGCCTGGAACCGAATCTGTCCCGAAAGCGGGTGTGGCAGCCGTGGCGCGTCGCTCGTTGCGCTTCGCTTTTCGTTGCGAGCCGCGTCGGCCGCCTCAGAGACCCGTTCCAGCGATATCTCTCTCAGCCACTTGGCGGACGGCGCCGGCTTCGATGACAGAAAGACCAGGCTATGCTCCGTCACGGTGACTGGCTCTCCGGGCGATCCGGAGAACGATTGCCACGGCACCAGGGGATAGACGACGGTGGCGGCGGGTTCCTCGAAAAACACGTCAAGGATATGCGGGGTGGTGCCGCGCCACTTGGCGTGCACTCGGACCTTGTTGCCGTGCTCGACCTTGGCGCGCAGTTGAATCGCCTCCGCGAGGATCTCCGTCCAGCCCACGCTGGACGCGTCCGCCCCCTGCCCCACCGGAGCCTGTCCGCATTCCACAACGGCGGGCCACAGGCACGAAGCCAGCAACAGGCATATGGCCAGAGATTGAGGCTTCATCGGACAGGTCCCCCCTTTCCGATCCAGGGAAATGAGCTACCCACTTCTGAAATTGACGTTTCCCTGGGCCGACCCCGAGGCGGGCCGCGCCCGGTACATTATGCTCGCGCTGCAAGAGATCTGCAAGGACTCCCGAGGTCTCCCCGCGCACGTCGTCAGAGCCCACCGACGACCTGCCCCCGGCGCCGCGCAGAACTGGATGGGGCACGCGCAGGCTGGTGCTCACACCAACGGCGAGAGGAATGCGAAGCCCTCCTCGAGCTTCTGCCGCGACGTAATGCCGACGGGCCGGCGGGCATAGCCTCCGCGCAGGTCCTCCAGGCTCAGATATCCGTCATAGCCTACTGTCTTCAGCTCCTCGATGACGACTTCCCAGTCGACGATGCCATCGGCCAGCGCCACGCCCTGGGTCTGCCACTCACCTTCTTCATCCCGCAGCCAGGCCATGTTCTTAAGGTGCACGTGAGCCAGGTACGGGCCCAGGATCTGAATGGCCATCCGCCAGTTCTCGAACCCCTCTCGGATCATGTTCCCGGGATCGAAGATGGCGCCAAGCCACTGAGGATCCAGTCCATCGAGAAGCCGTCGCGACCCTGAAGCGCTTGCCGTGATATAGTTCGGGTGCAGCTCTACCATGGCCTTCACGCCGGCGTCCCGAGCGATTGCTTCGACCTCGACGTAGGCCTGCCGGCCGCGGCTGAACAATTCGTCGAAATGCGTCGAGCCGTCGTAGCGGGGCGAGTCGACGCGAATCATCGGAGCGCCGATCAGGTTGGCGGCTTCCATCGCTGTCCGGACTCCTTCCAGGTCGAAACAGTCAACCACAGTGCCGAGGCTGACGGCTTCGAGTCCATGGCTCTCAGCCGCCTCACGCGCCACAGCGGCTGATTCTTCCAGGCTATCTGTGGAGATGTGCCACTTGCTCTTGCCGTCCCAGACGGCGTTCTTGTAGTCGAGCGTCCACTCAACGCCCGTGTAACCGACCTCCGCCAGCGCAGCGGCGCACTCCTCGGTCGTGTAATCCGGCGTGACCAGCGAATAGACTCCCAGCTTCATCTGGCCCCTCCTCCGTTGAGATGAACGAAGCCTCCGTTGCCCAAGTCCTCCCGGTTCGACAGTCCAACAGCCCGCCCGACCACGCTACGAGAACACCACACGCAGGGGTCCGATCCTGGCGGCAAACGACGCTAGTGGAGCTTCAACACCGAACTTCCGGGTAGGGCCGTCTCGGCGTTGTCAAGTAGGGGCACGGCGCGCCGTGCCCTTGTAGCTCAGGCGCCCTCGCCTGAGTTCCCGCCGTTGCGATCCGCCGCAGCCGAACTTCCAGATAGGGCCGTTTCCGCCTTGTCAAGTAAGGGCACGGCACGCCGTGCCCCTACGAAAGCGGATCGGGCCTACCAGTAGGCGGACGCGCAATGGCCACGTGACACGTATACGACGCTGCCTCGACCTAACAACTACTAATCTCAACGTTGAAGCTCCACTAATATGGGCTCCTTCCGGGTAGGGAGTCAAGAACCAGACGGTCAAACATGCCCTCGCCGGTGCCCCGCTCCCCCCCGCGTGGGTCGGCGGGGCGAGCCCACGCGGCAGTCGAGGAGTCACTGGATTGGCGGGCTCACTCCACGGCCTGATCGGCGCTTGGCCTGCGTCTGGCCCATGTGAGCAGGAACATGGTGGCCGCTTCTGCTGCGAAGGCGGTCACACACACGGCCGCAGCGGCGACGTGATTGTACCACCCCAGGGAAAGCAGGGCCCCCCCGCACACGATGGCCGCGAGGTTCCGAGCGAACGCGCCCGCGGCCATAGCACCCGTTCGCCTGTCCACCATCGCCAGGCCGTGGAAGTAGTTGCGGAACCCAACGATCGGCGGAACCAACAGCATCACCCACAACGCCTCGCGAGCCATCCTCAGCGTGGGGCCCTCGGCCCCCTGCAGGCGGCTCAGGAACAGCCGTGCAGCAGGGCTCACCACGGCAATGACCATCAGGACAGTCGCGGCGGCCGTCATGCGCGTCACGAACCTGCGCACACCCTTGGGATCCTCCCGCGCGAAGGTCACCAGGAGGTTCCGCAGTTGGTTGAGGGTGGCGTGGAACAGCATGCTGAAGCCGAAGGCGAGGCTGACGCCGGCGATCATCGGCTCCATGGCCGGCAGAGCCGGGTCGCCGTGGGGATTGAGCGACGTCAGAAACCTGAAAATGATCGGCCGCGTCAGTGCGAACATCACCGTCGTTGCCACCAGGGGCAGGAAGAACGCTGCGATCTCCCTCTGCCTGAGGGCACTGTCCTTGGCCCCACTGTGCCTGACCCGGAAGGCCCGCGTGAACCCTCCCGCCACTATCGCGTGCATGACTGCGGATAGCAGCATCGACAGGCCGACCGCGGTGACGGGATGCCACCTGAGGCCGACCCCGATTACGAGCACACAGACCAGCATCCCAAGACTGCCGATCCGGAGTGCAGACACGATGCCCGTGCGCTTGGCCTGAACAAGCAGGCCCTCGCAGTAGGTGGAGACGCCCCCTACCACGATTAGGGGTGTGAAGTAGCGCAGATAAAGCAGGATAAGTCGGATGTTCTGGTCGCTGACCTTATAGACGAACGGCATGATGCGCCCGCCCAGCGGCGTCCAGGCCACCAGCAGGATCGGCACAGTGAACAGGACGGACATGCCAATGAGAAAGCTGAAACTGGCGCGGAAAGACTTCGGCCCGCGCACCAGCACGTTGGCCATCTGCGGCGCGAAAATCAACGTTGCACGGAACGGGAAGAAGAACGCCATGGCCAGCGCGAACATGGCGAGTTCGCGCACGCCTTCCTCGTAGTGCATGAGCACGTAGTTCTGAAGCAGCCTTCCAGAGAAGAAGGCGACGGCCATAAGGCTGAGAGGCCAGTAGAAGCGCCAGTATTCGCGAGTTTTGGGATTCATCTCCCCCGTCCGCTCCTCATGGCCTTGCGGCCATAGCACAGCCAGTCGTAGTCCCATCCGTGCAAAGCAATCACAACTATCATAACAGCCGTGGCAAAGACAGGGCCGAACGACCCGGGGGGGCATTTGCGATGTTAGCCCCTGGCAGGCAATTCTGGGCTCCCGCGCAAAGCGGAGCGTCCTTAGCCCGGCGCGGGGGCCGCCGTGGCAACGGCCTCCCGGCACATTACCTGTTCGGCCTCACGCTGAGTCGGCGGCCCACGGTAACCAGCCCCGCAGGGGCGGCAGTCATATAGCCACGGGCGTGAGCCCGTGGACTTCAGCGTCCTATTGAGGTTAGCCCCCGCAGGGGGCGGCACAACTCTGCCACGGAACGAACAGCTCTGCCGCCCCCTGCGGGGGCTGGGATATTCCTCGCCTCTGGACACCCCGCGCTCACGCGCGGGGCTAAACAGATGCCGCCCGCCAGCGGCGGGCTCATACACAAGCCGGCAGGCCAGTATTTTCCGAGAGGGGAAAAGCCCTGGGGGAAAATGCCGACCAGCCAATCACAGAAGCCCTCCTGGGTCCCTCATTCTACTGTCTCTGCTAAAGCAACACCCCCTCAACAGTTACGATCAAAGCAAATGGCTTCGTGGGGCCGGATGGGGTGAAGCAAGGGCTGCTCAGGACGGGATCCGCGGTGTCCCTCTGTCCGATCGAGCGTGGGCGGGACGCCCACGCTCAGCCGGCCGGAGGCCGGCGCTACGTAGCGGCGCCGTCCCGGCGGCTACCCGGCGGCGTCTCGCCGCTGGATCAGCAACGTTAGCGCACTCTTGCCGGAGCGCTCACTCCTCAACCGGTTCATCCCACACCCTTTTCAGGAACGCGGCGATCGCCCCCGTGGTGTACTCGTAACTCATCTCGCCGTACTCGGCATTGGCAAGGGTGGGGTTGCCGGACGAGCCGCTTTCGGTCAGGTCCCTCTTGGTGAACCAGTCGAGGTGGAGAGGCATCGCGTCGCGCTTGACGTCGGGCTTCACCATTCCTTCTTGTTTCACGAGGTCGGGCCTGTGGAAGAGAAAATACGACGTCTCACACGCGTCGGCGTGGAAGTTGAACTGCCCCTGCTTCATCTTCGCGTAGATCTTGTTGACTTCCGTGAAGCAGTTGCTCCTGTCGGCCAGGTAGAACCGGACACCGACCTGGCCTTCACTTTTCAGCTTCCCCGAGAGGTCGCGCAGTGCCTCCCTGGCCGGGCCGAAGTTCCCGCCGTGTCCGCTCACGCAGACGATCTTCCTGAACCCCGCCCGGATCACTTCGCGCACAATGTCCGCCAGGAGCTTCACATAGGTCTCCAGGCTCAGGCTTATGGTGCCCGGGAAGTCCATGTGCTGTGTGGACCGGCCGAACGGGATGGTGGGCGCTACCACGACCGGCACGTGCTGCTCGTCCCGAGCCCTTCTGGCGCCCTCAAGGGTCCAGGTGTGGGCCAGAAACTGATCGCAGCCGACCGGGATCATCGGCCCGTGCTGCTCGATGCTGCCCAGCGGCAGAAGCGCGATCCGGCCCTCCTCGGCCGCCCGCTGCACCTCCACCCACGACATCTCGGACCACATCAGGCCGGCGTAGTCTCTCTCATTGAAAGGATGCATTGCTCGCCTCCTTGGGATGAGCCTGGATACTGACTAGCAAGATACT
>SDBU01002941.1_pt1 | contig 22139 bp, 20 predicted proteins | sample 2277071 | NCBI WGS metagenome assembly SDBU01 (sample SAMN10397929, study PRJNA504765) | marine sediment metagenome | isolation source: marine sediment core GS08_GC12, 126 cmbsf | place: Arctic Ocean: Gakkel Ridge, Loki's castle | collected 2008 | reverse complement strand
GCGGATGGGGTCAGAATAAAGGGGAGGGAAGATATCAACAAGCCCCCCTCGGACGGCAAAATCTCCGGGGTCCTCCACCAGGATTGTCTCTTGATACCCACCCTGAATCAGCTTGCGGACAAGCGACTCTCGATCCATCTCCTCACCTTCCAGGACATATTCCGCATATTGGGAAAGGACCTCTCTGGGAATCACCCTTTGAAGCAAGGCAGAGACCGTGGTGATGACGATGGGAGGCTGAGGAGCGGTAAGCATCCTGTACAGGGTTTCAATCCTCTTGCATGCGGTCTGGGGATGATAGGCCACTGGCTGGAATGGAAGGATGTCGTAGGGAGGAAAGGAAATAACGGGAACGTCTCTTTTTCCGGAAAAAAACCGGATGTCAGCAGCTAAGAGTTCGGCCTCTTTGGCTTTGGCACATACGACAAATAGGGGGCGATTCAGCGCACCATACAGCCGGTACAACAGATACCCCTGCTCAGCGCCTGACAGTCCGGTGCAATTGACCCGCCCCTCGGCCTGCCGGATCATGCCTACCAAATCAGCAATAGAATGACCCAAAAGTTTCACGCCACGTCCTTTTCCCTTACGCCTTACGCCTTATGCCTTGCGCCATGCTCCATGCGCCATGCTCCATGCCTCTTAGTCTTCCCCTACGCCTTACGCCTTTAACTTTCGCCCCTCACCTCGACAAACTACAGCACAAAACGTGAGGCAAAAGGGTCTCCCCTTGCGCCCTACGCCCTGTGCTCTACGCCTGGGGTTTCGGGCCCATACTTTCATTGGGCCAAAATCCCCCTTTCTTATATAAGACAGAACTTCATCTCATTCAAGGGTTCGGAAGCAGGGTTCCAGGGGTTGAAGAAATCGGTTTTGATTCTGGGCTGGAGTCTGCCTTGCGCCTTATGCCGTACGCCTCAAACTCGCCTTACCTTACGCCTTACGCCATGCTCCATGCGCTATGCTCCATGCGTTTCAGCCTTTCCCGTGCGCCTTACGCCGTGCGCCATGCTCCATGCCCCATGCTCCATGCCCTATGCACCCTGCATGATCCTGTCTCGATGAAAAGGATGTGGTTTTCTGCACCAACATCCGCCATTACAGTTCCGCAAGAAACTGGGTAGGGGGTAGGATCTTTATGGTTTGATATTGTTTCAAGCGCGGCAGGTGTCGGTCACCGGAAATGATTCTCTTTGCCTTGCCGGCTTTTGCACAGCGTATGAACTTGTCGTCCGCAGGATCATCCCGCACGATCACGGGGCCGGGCTCTGCCCTGACAATCTCAAAATGGGGCAATATTTCCTGGTAGAGGATAAAGTCGATCTCCTCCGGGGTCAGCCTGAATTTGGGATACGTCAAGACCCGGAGGTATTCGTCAATGATTTCCCTGGATGCCAGCGGGTTGATCCGGCCGCTTTTCCACAGGAGCACCAGCTCACCCGGCCCACCTTCAAACAGAAACGCGGAGATCACCACATTCGTGTCGATAACGACGAGCGTCACTTTGACCTGGCCCATTTCACGGCTTCGGCCACACTATCAGGTTTCAGCCCGAGCTTCTTTATCTTGGACCTGATTTGCCCCAAATCCGTATCGTACACGCGCAGCGGCTTGAGCACCACCTTCCCATCCTTCAGTTCCACATCGAAATACTTCACGTCGGGGAGCTGCTCGATCACTTTCTTTGGAATGGTGATCTGATTCTTTGCGGTGAGTTTTGCGAGCATTTCCTTACCTCCTTGTTTTCCGAAAATACACTTTCCTTATATTTGAACATTCAGAAAATGTCAATAGTATAGCCGGATATTCCCCGATGTCTTAAACGGATGATTTCGGCCACGAAAAGACCATCCTAAGGCCGAAATTGGCAGTAATTTGGGAGGATTGTCAGGCAAAGTCAAGTGGTTGTCTTGGTCCGACCCGGTTTCACGAACGCGGTTTCACGAATCATCAGTCAATCACAGTGCATACTATAGTCTGTAGATTTATAGTCTGCATTCGAAGAGAATAGCACCTAATGAAAAAGACCAGCCCAAGGGGCCCGGAAGACAACTCTCTTGCCAAGTCGTTTGGCCAAGCCGTGCGGCAACTTCGGATAGAGCGTGGCATGTCTCAAGAGGAACTAGGCTTTGAGAGTGGTTATCACCGAACCTACATCAGCCTCCTGGAGCGAGGAAAGAAAAGCCCATCGCTACGGACAATCTTTCGGTTAGCCGAAGCATTGAAGGTAGAGCCATCCCAGATGATCGAGGGCGTTCAGAGCGGCGGATAGCCTCCTTCGGCAAGAGCACCACGCTATAGACGCATTAAATCATGAAAATCGTGGAAATACATGACGTGTTTTTGGCAGGTTCATTTCCTCGGTCAAAAGAATGGCAATTGGCCAGCAAAGATGTCGAAGAGGCGGTTTGTGCAACGGACTGGCCACATGGATCTGGGAAGTTCACAATCTATCCAGAAAGTGGCAAGAAGCGGGGAGAAGGAAATGGGGTGGTGCCCATTAAGAAGCCATGCATTGAGTGCCTAAGACAATGGGGATGGATAACAGAAAAATTGCCTCCGATCCAGAGTGATGTTATGAGACCAGGGGACTTAGATGCCCTGTACAAATGCGCCACTGGTTTTATCGGCTTCGAATGGGAAACCGGCAACATTTCCTCAAGTCATAGGGCAATTAACAAGCTCCTATTAACTATGCAAATTGGCGGGCTGGTGGGTGGATTCTTGGTTGTCCCCAGCGACAAGCTGAAAGTGTTCCTGACAGACCGTATTGGCAACATAGGTGAACTCAGGCCCTATTTGCCTCTTTGGAGTTCAATACCTATTGAGGAAGGTGTGTTGAGAATCGTGGTTGTTGAGCATGACGCGACAAGTTTCGATGTGCCAAGGATTCCAAAGGGAACTGACGGAAGGGCCCTTCAGTAAGGTCTCAGTTTCGGCGGAGCATCAGAATGTATTCCCGTCGCATTGTATTAGAAATACCTGTGATAGGGCGGCTCATCAGTTTGACCAACTCTAGATGATGCTTTAAGCCGAGGTCGGCAAGTATTTCGTGAATGCCCTGTACCTTGTCCGGAGAGACTCCCAAGGCTTTCCCCAATTGGTTGTTGTTGGTCCCAACAATAATTGTACAAAGCCGACCCGGGCGTAGGACTCGTGCGCATTCTACGAGAATGCTCTCCATATCCTCCTGGTAAAGTTCAAACTTCTCCGACAACCCACGTCCGCGAAGGCCTACCATGCCCTTACGAAGTCTATCCGTTTCGACACCAAGAAAGTTCAGATGGAATGAATCATTCTTCAGATAGTCAATAGCAAAGCTGTAAGGCGGGGAGAAGATGATGCCGTCGACACTGGCGTTTCCGAGCGACAGTTGCCTGGCGTCCCCTTCCAAGGCTTCCGCCTCTGCGAGATCGGGCTCCATGCCCCTTAGAACATGTTGAATCTTCTCTGCAACAAAGAGGTAGCGCTCAAGAATCGCCTTGAACTGATCAAGCGGTGACTTTCGGCTACTCCGTTCAGAATAGCCGGCACTATCAAGATAGGCCAGCAAGAGGAAGTTGTAAGTATCAGACGTTTCACGCTTCTTTCTTGACAGCTCGCGTCTGTCTTTCTTTGTTGCGTATTCAGCAACGGGCTCCATGACCGACATAACGCTCCGAGATACTGTGGTTTTGCGACTTTTGGTGCTACGGCCCGGTTTGCCAACGCGTTTTTGGAAGTATGCAAAGACCTCCTCATGATTGTCGAGCGCCTTTCGCGCTCGAGACAAAGACATGGTGAGTGCGTCGATTTTCGTCTGAGCCATGAAGCGGCAAAAGGGGCTCAAGTCCACGCCAATGGAGTCGATTCCCATCAAACATGCCTCGACCAACACCGTGCCGGAGCCCATCATAGGGTCCAGCACGGTTTCACCTGGTTTGAGCCCCATCACATTTATAAGGCCCTTGATCATTTGGGGATGAAACTTGCCCCGATATGGGAAAAGACCATGGGTCCCATACCCGGTTCTGAATTGGTTCTTCTGAAAAAAAGACTTGAGCCTGGAAGAGGCGTGCTCCGGCAACTTCAACGGCTTGCCCGTGCACATAAGGAAGTGCCGCGTGTAAGTGTCGCCTACACGGGCAAAATACGCTCCGTTTCGTATGAGTTCTTCATCAGTAAGGAGCCCATTCTCGTAGAAGGCCAGCTCCAATTCATAAACATCGTCCAAATGGGGAACAAGTTGCCGTTCGGGAGGAAATAGCTGAGTAACAAGATCTTGTGAGAGGATATCTACGACGCTTGCGACGGTCACATCATAACCCTATTTCAATTCTCAACGTAATCTTCTGACTTATGAAGACCTATATCTCCATTCTCTAAACGCTCAATGATGACATCGCAGCTCTCTAACTCGATGCCAATCCAATGTCGGCTGGTCCGTTCACAAACGTCATAAGTAGTCCCGCTGCCCCCAAAGGGATCTAATACAATATCGCGCTGTTTCGTGGAAAGCTGAATGACCCGATAAAGAAGCTTGGTCGATAGTTGGTTGGTCGTTCTTTTCCTGCTCTTAAATTTCCAATGTCTGACTGGAGGAATGTCGTTCCAGACATCCGTCAGGTTAACGCCATTGGGATTCATCGCGTTTCTGTGTCCACCATAATCCTTAATCTCGCCTCCACAATGGCGACAGGTTTCAATCGGTGTCCGAATCTTTCGGAACGTCTTCTGTTTTCCTTTTGTGAAGTAGAGCAGGCTATAGTGAGATGGGTAAAGGCGGCCTCGAATAGGCAATCCAAGTTTAATATTAATGGTTATCCAGTGGCGGAATAACAGGCCCATTTCCATTAGGTAATTGCCGAGAATGAGGTTCCACTTCGGCAGGTTATAGACAAAGAGCGCCCCTCCTGGTTTGAGAAGCCTGGCGCATTCCCTGAGCCATTCCTTGCACCAGGCAATGTATCTTTCATCCGGCAAATCGTCGATGACCCTCGCTCCGTAATTCTTGGCAAGATTAAAGGGCGGATCCGCAAAAACGGTATCGATAGTCTCACTTTGAATTAATGGTAGGATTTTTAGGCAATCTCCCTCATACAATACTCCCAGCTCTGTGGCGAAAACGCGGAATCGCTCTGCCTCAGCCGAGACTATATCTGCCGGGACCGGTGAGTTGGCCGGCTGAAAAGCTTGTTGCGTCACTGTCATATTCGATTTCCAGTCAACCTTCCAAAGAAAAGTGAGACGTCAACCTTGGGCCATGATTCAAGCATGGAGCATTTACAGAAAAAACGTCCTTTTATCGCGTTTATTAACAGCTTACATTGGCTTAATATCAGGAAGAACATCCAAAGTAAAGTCGCCTGTGCAGATGGGATCGGACCACGCTAACTCATTGAGCTTCCAGGAGATAGCGTTCAAATGGGCGCCGATACAGCCGAAATTGGCAGGAATTTGGGAGGATTGTCAGGCAAAGTCAAGTGGTTGTCTTGGCCCGACCCCGTTCCGGATAAGCTTCAATCGGGCTGCTTCCTCTGGACAAAAAAGGCCAAAGAGAGAAGACTGCGCTTGAGAGCTACGCACTTTCTGCACCAACGTCCCCTATTAAGGGGGAAAAAGATGTAACGGCTCTGTTGCTCTGCTGTACACAAGGGGACTAAACAAACAATGATCCTACCGCCAAAACTTTACATTATAGTTCCTTCGTGGTAACGAAGCACTGAAATCCTTAATAAATAGCTCCCCTAATTGAAAACATGCGGAGCGAACAGCTTCGGGTTGAATATGGATGCCAAATGGATCGAGTTCAAGCTAAGAGAATAGCGACGGAGTTGAAGGGTGAGAAGGTGGGTGGCTGGACCGTCCTTGACTACGTGAATAACGGGAAGTCTGCTGTAGTTGTCAGAGCAACCCGAAATGGGGAGGAAGCTGCCCTCAAAATCTTTGATCGAGACTTGGTAGAGAGATTTGGGCGGGAAAGCCAACTGGTCCGCGTTCAGCGAGAGAAGGACTTAATCGGCAAGCACCATGATAACTTGATAGAAATTAAGGATGGAGGAGAATGCGACAGCACTGATCATATTTATGTCGCAATGGCCTATTTGCCAATGAAAAACCTCGCCCAGGTCATCACCGATTTGCCTCGAGATTGCATCTTTCCGCTAATCGGGCAAGTGGCCTCGGCGGCTAAGTTTCTTGAGGATAACGGTCTCGCCCATCGAGACATTAAGCCTGAGAACATCGCAATATCAGAAGATTTTAGTCATGCCACACTATTAGATTTGGGGGTTCTGAGGCCGGTAGGATTATCCGAAATCACGGATGTGAATGAGCAGAGAGTTTTTGTAGGAACTTTGAGATACAGCCCTCCCGAACTGCTTTACAGGGAGGAACAAGACTCTCTGGAAGGCTGGAGGGCAATAACGTTTTACCAGTTGGGAGCCGTACTTCACGATATGATCATGCGACGTCCGATTTTCCACGACTTTGGCGAGCCTTACGCTAAACTAGTTGACGCGGTGCGCAAAGTGATACCAGAAATAAGGGCTGATGATGTCGGTGGCGATTTGATGATTCTTGCGAGAAGTTGCCTCGTCAAGAATCCCGAGACGCGACTTTCAATGGTTTCATGGGAACAGTTCGTGATGCCGGTGTCAAAAGGAGGGACAGGTGATTCATTTCGGGCGAGAATCAGAAAGAGAAATGCTATTATGGCGTCTCAGGCAGACAACGCACTATCCATTCAGCAAGATCTTGCACATAAGCGATTACTTCGATTGGAGGAAACGGTTAACTCAATCAAGGACATGTTTAGGACTATTTGCGTTACTGACAGCAAGGATTTCCCCCTCGCTCAGTTTGATCAGCGCATAGAGCCTGGCGATATCGACGGATCAGTTCTTGTCTGTTTTAGGCCCTCGACTTCGCATCATCTTTTTGTAGCTATCACCCTAGTTGTGTTGATTTCAATATCAGACGAACCTGATGAGATATTGGACCTGAGATTTGCAGCCTTGGCTTCGGATGGTTGTGTCAGTGGAGCCGATTGTCGGGGCCTTGAGGCCAACTGCTTCTTTAGGGGGCCCTATCAAGGAGATGTGATTAAGGGGAAAGGCGAGCTGCTACTCTTGGCTCTTATTGATAAGGGCCAGGAGCTCGAAAAGGAAAAGATGCTTGCCGAGCTTCAGAATGGGCGGAAGGCAATTCCATTGGTACTTGATTTGGAGGTAAGTTCCCAATGAATGAGACGTGGTGGGTTGAAGAGTCTGACCTAGATGATGACCAAAAAGAGGTGATTGGGCTTGGTCCCGATGGCAGCCACCTAGTAATCGGTCCGCCAGGCTCGGGAAAGACGAATTTGCTCTTGTTGCGGGCCAATTACTTGAGCATTTCCGGCCGACCGAATGTCAAGGTGTTAGTTTTCACAAGACCCTTGAGAGAGTTTATTGCCTCTGGGGCGGCACGTTATTCTTTTTCGCCTGAGAAAGTTCAAACGTATAATGCTTGGGCCACCAGGTTGTTGGCAGAGCATGGTATTGAAGTCGAAAGGTCTAATAAGTTTGAAGAGATGCAGGAGAATTTGCTTGATCAACTCAAGCGTCTTGTTGAACAGGAACAAATTACAGACGAATACTATGACGCCATATTGCTGGATGAAGCCCATGATTATCTAGTCGAGGAGATAAAGGTCATAAGACGGTTCAGCAAGAATTTGTTTGCAGTTGCAGATTCTCGACAACAGATCTACAGGAGGGATTCAAAAGCAGTTGAATTTCTGAGGTCAAGCACTCAGACGATAGAGTTGAGGTATCACTATAGGGTGGGCATAAAGATCTGTAGGCTGGCAGATCTTATTATGAAGGGTAAAAGCCTCTATGCTCCGCTAGAGCCAACCTCCCATTATGATGAAACAAGCCGTCCGTCTAGCGTGAAGCATTTCAGACGTCCAACGATCCACGAACAATGCGACATCATTATGGCAGAATTGGAGACGCAACTGCAAGCATATCCTGACGAGCTGCTTGGGATCATTTGCCCACAACGGGCAGAGTTGGAAGAGATTAAGCGCTTAGTCTCCCAATCATCACTTGCTGGCCTATGTGTTTTCCAGGATTTTGAGTCTGGATACGTACCTTTTGAATCACAACATCGAATTTGTGTATCCACCTTGCACGGTTCAAAAGGGTTGGAGTTTAGAGCACTTCATATGGCAGCATGTGATACACTCCGGCCTTTTGCGACTAATCGCAATATGGCATTTACCGGGGTCACAAGAGCTAAGACTTCCCTGTCGCTTTATTACGCTGACGACCTACACCCTTATTTGGAGGCTGCACTTATGGCTTTATCTCCCCGTCCCGATCGGCCAGACATATCTGAAGCATTCGGACCAGGTGATTAAATGTGGATTAAACAAAGCGATAGAAAGAATTTGGCAGAGATCCTCGCCGGCAACATTGACGAGGCTTCCACGGGATGTCGTCCTTCCGATTCTTTCCCCGTTGATCCTATTGTAGGGAACGACATCTATTTGATTTGGGATTTGGATCCCAAGGAGAAAAGCGCTCTACCAAGCATTATCGTCGTTGCAGATGAACATTTGAGAGATTTCCTTGCCTGGGCTATGACTTATTTCCCGGCGTATCGCCCATTTACCGCCTACTTCCGAGTACTGGAATTTGGCACGCTGGCTGGTCTCAAGAATTGGTTCCAAACCCCCTGCTTAAACGGGCTGGAAACGGCTTGCGTGGGCCTAATGATCGGCGAGGCACTATTGTTGTCATCAGCGCCGAAGAAACCATTAGAAATTGAACCAGTGGCTTGCTCCACTACAATTTCATATGTTCTAGCGCGTGCACTAGCGTTAGGCGCTAATAGTAAGCAGTTAGAGTTTGTTTGTGAGAGGTGGTCAGAAGCAAGACAGATTACTCAGCAGCCAACTCGGAAGTTGGAAACCGGGATAGTAAGAGAAATCTACCTGATGCTCGCCCTACTTCGTTCCGATGGCTCTGATGATCAACGATTGGATTCAAGTGTCGGAGTTCCGAAAGGGGTTGTGGAGGCCTGCTCACAACTCAAGAATGAAGGCACAATATCCGAGACAACGTGGGGTCAGTTGACTTCTGGTGTGGAAGAACTGAAAGGTGCTCCTCAGAAGATGGAGGTTACGCGCGAGGAGAGAGTACGGTATTTTCAGCGACTTCTTTCAGATCATTCTTTTTCAAAATTGAGCGATGATACCGCGCAAGCGTTTGTCTGCGGATATTTGGGTAGCCTCATTGGACCGGGTTCACTTTCACACTTGGACTTGGTAGTTCGGTGTGTTTCTGAGTCGCCATCTGTTTTGCTGTGGTACGGACTTTGCGCAGGATTTCACAGAAAAAATGAGCTGCTGACTGTGTATAATGTCTTAGGACGCCGATTATTACGAGAATTGCTCAGGCATGAACCTCTGCTGGCTGTACCAACTGCTGACATAGCTTTCTCTGAGCTGCATGTTTTGTTGGAAGGGAATGGCAAGCCACTTGAGTTTTGCACTTTTAGATCTAATCGAGTGCTTGTCGAGCTTCTGCCATGCATATCTATATATCTTGTTTGGCCGAAGCAAGAGACCGAGCAGCAGATGGAGCTCTTTCCAAAATCTATTGAGTCAACAGTAAGATCAGATCTTCTTTTAGACCTAGGGTCACTTCTCCGGCAGGCGATAGATATTCAACGGCTCCTCGTAGAGCCACGGGGCCGGAACACCACTTCACAACGTGAGCCGAATCGAAAAACAAAGAAGGGTGGAAGAAAGAGGCCCAGCGGCAGAAAGTGACAACCGAATGAAACCGTCTCTCGAGAAAGAACGTTGGAAAATGGAGCAAAGGGGAAACGAAACCGGGAAAAATAGGGGACATCCATGACATATGGACATTTGGAGTGAATAGGAGGGACGGTCATGCATTCATGCGTTTCTTTCGACGTCAAAAAGCAGGTGCTTTTCTGGCGCCAGTCTTTGTCCCCCTTCTGCCGCTCCTCGGCTGACGCTAGATTGCTGAGTGTAGAAGCGGATAACCATAATGTCAACATTTGAAGACCCCTGCGGCAAGACTGCGGGGAGCTCAGTCGAGTCGCTGCAGGGAATCTTCGACTGTAAGGAAGTTTACCATTTGTATGTTCGCTCGCTAACCCCGCAGTCCCGCTGCAGCGGGACGGGGAATGCGCTCGCTTTTGCAGTTCAAGGCGTCACATTCCCCTGGAGTTGCATAATTTTCATAGAATCTCTATGTTTCCCCAATATTATCAAGTTCCAACCAACGCTGCCGGCAATTCATTAACCTCACTTGGAGCCCCATTGACAACCTGTCTTAACTGTTATAAATATCCAGAATCTTGAGTTGGCTGGCTACACCCCGGAGGCTTTACAACGGGATTTAACCCCAAGGACACAGGCCGTGATAAGGACCAGACACGATTCGGACAACGTAATCGTCTCCTGCCCATGTCACTCCACCCATGTGACCAAGATCAAAGCGATTAACGGAGACCGATGGCATCCTGTCGAAAAACACTGGAGTGTTACTTTTGCCCAAAGTATCGTTAAGACGATCCTCTCTAATGTTACATTCAGAAACTCTCTGGTCACAAGAGCACTAAAACCAAAGATATCTATGGTCATGTTAGTACCAAGGATATAGGCAAAATAATCAATCCGCTTGACAGACTGAACTTCTGATTGAGACGAAAAGGCTCTGTGAGAGTATGGTATATCCGAACTTGTTTCGGATATGAACAAAAGGAGGCAGTGGAATTATGAAACGGACACTTTGTTGGATGTTAATTCTGGGGCTGATAATCTCCCTCGGAATGCTTGGGTGTGCGAAGAAGGAGAAGGAGATAAAGATTGGAGCGATTTTGCCGCTGACGGGGGATGCTGCGCTCTATGGAGAGATTTGCAAAACTGGTATGGATCTAGCTGTGGAAGAAATAAATTCAAAGGGAGGATTAAAGGGAAGCAAGATTTCCATCGTTTACGAAGACTCCCAGGCAGATCCAAAGTTGGCTGTGGGGGCCACGAATAAGCTTATAACAGTTGATAAAGTAAATGCAATTGTGGGTGCAATGGGGAGTTCCGAGGTAATGGCAATAGCACCCATTTTGAATGAGAAAAGAGTAGTGTTGATTTCGCCTGCAGCCACGAGTCACGAAATAACACAGGCCGGAGATTACATTTTCAGAACAATAGTGTCTGATGTATATGATGGCATAGCAATGGCGAGGTTTGCATATCACAATAAGGGCATAAAGACAGTTGGAGTTTTTTATATGACGGAGGTCGGCCCCCAAGGGGTTGCAGAAGCATTTATAGATGAATTCAAAAAGTTGGGTGGAACTATTCTGAATGTCGAAAAATGCTCCAGAGGAGAAAAAGACTTCAGAACTCCTATATCACGGATAGATAAGAAGAATCCTGATGCCATATACTTTGCTTTATATCCCAGAGAATCAGAACTTTTTGTCCGGCAGATAAGAGAACTTGGGGTTAATAGGTTTTTGATGACTCATCAGCTTATAGATGATCCTGAAGTTTTAGATAAGCTGGGCAAGGCTGCTGATGGAATAATATTTACGACTCCCAAACTTACTCCAGAAACAGGAGGCATCGGAGTGAAATTGTTTTACGAAAAATATAGAAAGAAATATGAGAAGGAACCTCAGCAATTTGCTTCAAATTCCTACGATGCCGTAATGTTACTGACTAATGCAATGGAGACATATGGCTTTGACTCAGAAAGTATAAAGACAGGGCTATACGAAGTAAAAGATTATAAGGGTGCTTCAGGACTTCTGAGCATTGATGAGAATGGGGATGTTCAGCAGAAAATGTTAATCATGCAAATAAAGGACACAAAACCTGTTCCATGCCAATGAATCCTGAATAAGACATTTGGATGGTATTTGAGGGAACATGGAGCTATTATCGATAGTTAGCTCTCTCGATATATTTGGGCGGAAGCAATGAATGGATTATCTACAGAAACTTTAAGGATTGCTGTGTCTGAGTTTCTTATAAAAAACATTGGAGAAGAATTAGGCATACGAAAAACCTTCGATAAAACTAAAAGTTCACCTCGCGCATATTTCTTAGGAAAGAATCCAATCACTACCTCGCTGCATTGGATGTTTATAAACGATTATTATAAAATATCTGCCTTTGATAAACTACCTGAAGATATTCGTAATCAACTCAAGGGAAAAGTTAATGGTAAATATGAAATAAAAAGAGACGACGCTATTGAATTGTTAAGGGAGAAATCCAAGGATGTAATTGTTGTAGACCCGACTAGTTTTTTGGAATCGCCATCAGAACCGCAAGGTTATCCTATTGACGAAGAAACTGAGACATCTATACTACAAGGTGCTTCTATCAATGCAGGAATTAGGAAACTAATGCCGCAAATCTACACAGAGGAAAGCCAGCCTGCAATGGATATTAAAGACCAAATTAAAGATTATCATAAAAAAAAGAGATTAGGATTATCAATGAATGCATTTCATCACGACAAAGTATATTTTTCCCCCTATGCCATATTAGATCCAAGAAGCTGTGAGCCTGGATATTGGGATGTTTTGTTAGGTATAGAGACCACAATATACTTGCCAGTTGGACTGCCTGGAAAATCACCTTTCGGTGTTTTATCCATATCACAAGACATTGGAACTGCAAAGTTTAAGAAGATTAAGAAATGGGGACATAAAGATTTAACAAACATACATGATAAGATAGATATAGATGAGGACTCTCTGAAAATAATATCGCAATACAAGTACCTTACAGAGAAGCTCGCGGAACCCCATAAGGAGGTACTCCAAAAAGAATGGGATCGTATTAAAAAGAAGCCGAAAATAATTTATGGGATAGAATTATTACATTTTCTTTTTCAAACTTCAGTTAAATATTATAATGAATATACTTTCAATCTTGACGACAACATTGTCCGAAGAAACTTAGAAACAACAAGGAACGGACCTTTGAATAAGACTTTAGAGAGATTGAAAAGTCACGAGCAAAGTCCTGTAGACATTATAACAGAATATATTGATTCCCGTAAACTCCCAACTTTGGAATATCTCAAAAACTTAAGCCGAATCGAGCCATTTTTACAAAAGATTGGGAAGAGGGAACATTATATTCACATGTTTAATGTTTTCTTGCTTGGTAGAATTTTTTGGAAGCATTTATTCGGCAAATGTCCCAGCACTTTTTATAAACGTTGGCAAGCAATCGCACTTTCTCATGATATAACTTATCCAATAGAGGCAATAGAAGCGGAGATAGAAGAGTTTTTCGAAATTTACTTCCACAATAAAAAGACGCCTCGCTTTTTAATCTCACACGAATTGCTCTATAGTTATGGAGAATTTGGCAAGTTCTTGCAAAATCTTGTTGAAAAGGCTTCTAAGTGTCTAAATTTTACAGAACGGCAAAAAGCGATTTTTGAAGATCTTGTTTTGTTCAATCTGCATAATCGTAGGGACCACGCTATTGTATCTGCTTTATTTACCGTAATGTCTTTTATAAGAAAGGGGAGATCAGAGGATTATGCATATAAAGTTGCTATACCGATATTTCTTCATAATCTATATCAATGGAAGTTTTATGCATGTAACGAAATAAACGATTTTAAAATAAACGAGGAATTCCGGGTATCTTCATTATCATCAGAAGGTTTCGCCTATAAATTTGAGAATAGCAATCTCATTTCTTTCGTATTTGACAGAAGATTCAAGGCTCCCTTAGATAGAAAGCATAACCTTAAAGAAAAAATAGATGAGTTTAAGAGACTTTTAGAAAAATACAAGAGAGGAGTATCCTCTATTAAAATAACAGTTGATGTAGCCACCTCTGATGGAAACCATGAGATGATAAAATATATTTTTATATTAGCATTGACTGACTTCTGGCAAGAATGGGGACGAGTTACTTTTACGGACAAGGGAATGGCTGCTATTGGAGTGAGAATGTCTATTCCAAAAGACAATGACAAGACTGTGAAAATAATTGTTCCCTTTATTACCTATAAGCCTGGTGAGTATTTGCAACCGGTGGATAATAAATTGATTTCCTGGAAATCTAATCCCAAGGAGAAGTTGATAATATCCGATGAGTATTTTAGGAATACGAGTGATAAAGAGATAAAAAATGCTATCAGGATACACACTGAATCTACGATTATTCGTGCTTTTGAGAAAAATGAAAAGGAAGCCAAAAAACAAGCCATGCAAGCCGTTTATAAGCAAAATATGCTAAAATTATGGGAATATGTATATAAATTTTCGAGATTCGATGACCCAGAAGGAACTTCCAAGTATGGCCTAAGAGGAACTTTCGAGTATGAAGAAGATTTCTTGTTGATAATTTGGAAGGGTATTAAGGGTATTAAAGATACTATAGATGAGACGAAAGATTTTAGGTGGCCCAAATGAGTACAGTTCTATTAGCCAAAATGCCCCGATACTATGAGAGCTATTTTCAAGAAAACAGCGAATCGTTGGCTCTCGGATATCTCTCTGCTTATCTAAGAGAAAATGGGTATGAAGTAATCATTTTTGATGCTTCACTAGAAAGATTAACATTGGAAGAGGCAAAGAAAAATGTCTTACAGATCCTTGAAGACCATAGCGCATTACTCATTGGCTTCACTATTGCGGATATGACCTTTATAGAGTCAACCATCGAAACGATAAACTTCCTGAGAGAAAATGATGTTTGCTGTCATATTACCATGGGAGGCCATGCGCCGACCTTTAACTTCAAAGAAATATTACAGATGTGCCCTAGACTTGACTCAATAATTCGTTACGAGGGTGAGATCGCTCTGCTCAATCTAGTTGAAGCTCTTAGAAATAGCGCAAATTGGCAAAGCTATCCTAATATGGCTTATAAGGATACTAGAGGATATATTGTTATTAACCCACCTTTGCCTTTGGTTGCAAACCTTGACGAACTCCCCTTTGCATCAAGGGATTATCTTCCTTATGTCTTGACTGAGTTAAAGGAGATAGGAGTTGTACCGGTTCCTGCAAGCAGAGGCTGCTATAGAAATTGTGGGTTTTGTTCTATAAGAAATTTTTACGGACCACCTGAAGGAAGGCTTTGGAGATCAAGAAGTGTTGGGAATCTTATATCCGAAATGAAAATGCTAAAAGTAAAATACCCATCGATAAGAGAAATAGTGATAGTGGATGATATCTTTACAGGTCCTCCAAGGAAAAGAGTAGAGAGGATGTCAGAACTCAAGGAGAAATTAGAAAGGAACAATCTTCGTCTTATGTTTTCCGTCTCTGAGAGAGTAGATGCGATTAGCGAGGAAATCGCTAAACTATGGCGTGATATCGGTGTAAGACAGGTTTTAGTTGGTTTAGAATCAGCCTCTCAAGACATCTTGGATAAACTGAATAAAGGTATTACACTTGACGACCATAAAAAAGCTCTATTTATACTGGATAAATATGAAATAGATTCTACTATTTCTTTCATAAATTTTACTCCATGGTCCACCTTAGAACAAATTGAGGAGAATGTTTCTTACTTTTTACAATTAGGAATAAATTTGCTACAAGGTATGCTCAACAGATTTCAGATTTATGATGGAACCTTTCTTGCGGATGAATTAAAGAAAGAAGGACTTGCTTATGGGGAATTTCCAAACAAACGTTATCGAGCCCTCGATGAAAGGGTGGATGAACTCTATGAAATAATGGAAAAACATTTTAATCCGTATCTTTTTATAGCTTACCAATTAAAGATTCTCGAAAGAAAATTCAGACTTGCATTTTTTGATGCAGAAACAAATGGTGATAGGAATCAGATAATTCGGGTTAAGAAATACAGGATGATGTATAGGAATATGATGCAGATGATAATGAGGGAGGCTGTATTGCAATTTCTTGCGGCACTTGAATCAGTAAAAAATGGAGTAAAAAGTGACGTGTGTGTTTTTAGCAATGTCAAAGAAAAAGTTTTGGCAAAATCGAATGAATGGTTGAGGATGATTGAGGTATTTAAGGCATTATGCCCTGTTTTAAACCTATCGTATGAGGAAGGAGATATTTATGCGGCTACAAGGCAACTTGCCGGCGATTAGTGATGAGGACTTTAAAGGCATATGTGAGATTCTCACACAAGGTCCACAAAAGAGAGAGGAATTTTTCCTTGAACCTGAAAGGCTGCTAGCTGAACATGGAATTAAGATAGACCCCAAAATGTTAAAGGTATTAAAGAAGATAGTCAATCTTCATATAAACAAAGAAAAAACAGAATTCAATGAAAAACTGGTTCTGTGTTCATCTTCGGGATATTAAATAGATAGTGCTGAGTGCTGAATCTGATGAGGGGAAGACGGAGGACGGGGCCGTCCTTAAATATATAAATAACTTGAGTTTGAGCCGCACTTACTTATGCATCCATAAACCAAATATAAGCATGAGATTTTAGAAAGATTGCAGGATATACCAGATGAAGATATGCCAAAACTACTCGCGATAATCCATTACCTAAAAGCAGGCATGAGGGAGAGCAGGAAAAAGGCGAAGGCCAAAAAGGGAGCGCCCCACTTTTTGGTTTGAGAAATATCGTTGTAAATACCAGGATTAAAGACCTTGCAGAGCGTCATGACCATTATTTCTAGGTGTAACAGTAAAGAAATCACTTGAATTCGACTATCCCCGCCTACAAGGCGAGGCATTACGCCGAACTCCTGGCTATCGCCACCGTGATTTCTCAATTTGATTCATATTTTAGACCATTCATCCCCGTCCACAGGACGGGGTGTTCTGGTTGAATTTTCATAAAGTGAAAGGATATCTTGAGAAAAAAACGAGGGAGGATGAGGAAGAAACATAGGCCAGGAGAAGGCTTTTGCTTCAGCAACTGATATTAAATGGCATAATTGCTGGCAGTATCTATGCCCTTATCGCCATAGGCTTTACCGTCATTTATAGGACGGTAAAATTCTTTCACTTTGCCCACGGAGTAGTTTATACGGCCGGGGCTTATTTTGCTTATACTCTGATTACTTCATTAGACGTCAATTTTGCCCTTTCTTTTTTTTTATCCATAGTCTTGGCTGGTATTCTTGGCATTGCTATTGACAGATCTGTCTATTATCCCCTCCGCCAACAGAATGCATCTAACCTCATTTTCCTCCTTGCCTCATTTGGTGTGTTTATCTTCTTGCAAAACCTGATTCAACTTATCTATGGAGCACAGATCCTTACAATAAGAACCGGTCCTATCAAAGAAGGACACCATTTTCTTGGCGCAGTAATTACGGATATTCAGATATTGATTCTAGTGGTCTCGATCATTCTTATGGTATTTCTGTGGCTTTTTATGCAGAAGACAAAAGTCGGTAAGGCAATGAGGGCTGTGGCTGACGATCCCGTGGCAGCAAATGTTGTTGGTATAAATCCCGAAAGGATAATCCGAACTTCATTTGCCATAGGCTCGGCATTAGCCGGTGCTGCCGGGATACTTATTTCTTTTGAAACCAATATTGAACCGACCATGGGATTCAGTGCTCTCTTGAAGGGTATTATCGCCTGTATTATTGGCGGTATTGGCAGTATTCCAGGCGCGGTACTGGGTGGATTTTTTCTGGGATTAGCTGAAAATCTTGGTATCTGGCAAATATCAGCCGGGTGGAAGGATTGTATAGCGTTTGTTATTCTCATAATTTTTCTTTTGATAAGACCATGGGGCATTCTCGGGACTAAATCAGTGAGCGAAACAATCTAAAGGTATGGAATATCTCTTACATATACTCCTTATTGCCGGGATATACATCATTCTCACACTAAGTCTGAATCTTATTGTGGGGTATACAGGGCTGCCTTCACTGGGTCATGCGGCGTTTTCTTGCATAGGCGCATATACATCAAGTCTGCTGGCATTAAATATGGGTTTCTCTCCATGGATAGGTCTATTGATAGGAGCCTGTGTAGCGGCATCATCGGGGATAATCATAGGATATCCGGCGGTCCGATTAAAGGGAGATTACCTTGCTTTGGCAACATTCGGCTTGGGAGTTATCGTGTATTCTATTGCGAAGAACTGGGTATCTCTCACAAGAGGTCCGATGGGGCTTCCGGGAATACCCGGCTTCTCAGTATTTGGTTTTCAGTTGTCGGAAATTTGGTCTTACCTGCTGCTGGTTCTATTTTTCGTGATAGTTACCGTCTTTGTTATCAAAAGAATAGTAGATTCTCCCTTTGGCAGAATACTGAGGTCTATCCGGGAAGATGAGATTGCTTCAGAGGCCTTGGGAAAAGACACGATCAAGTATAAACTATTGGTCTTCATTATCGGGGCGTTCTTTGCCGGTATCGCGGGAAGCCTTTATGCCCATTACATAACCTTTATTGATCCATCCAGTTTTACTGTAATGGAATCTATCACCATTCTCCTGATGGTTATCTTTGGAGGAATGGGGAGTATATCAGGCTCTGTAGTGGGCGCGGTCATTCTGGTTGTCCTTCCTGAGCTTTTGAGATTTCTGGGAATGCCGTCATCGATTGCAGCGCCAATGAGACAGATGATATATGGGTTGCTTCTGGTAGTTCTTATGATCAGGAGACCACAGGGCATAATGGGGGCGTATCGGTTCAGATGAGTGGTGAAATGTTGTTAGATGTTAAGAATCTTTCTAAGGAATTCGACGGTCTTGTTGCCGTGAATAACCTTAACTTCTCGGTTCAACCGGCCAGTATAAACGCTCTGATAGGACCAAATGGTGCGGGCAAGACGACAGTGTTTAATGTAATCTCCGGATTCTACGATTCTCAATCAGGAGATGTTTATTTTAAGAACAAAAGAATTACCAATCTGCCACCTTACAAGATAGCCAGATTAGGTATCTCACGGACTTTTCAGAATATAAGGCTTTTCCCACAGATTACGGTCCTGGAGAATATGTTACTGGCAACGAAGTATGAGAAGGGTGAGAGCCTTATATCTGCACTTCTTCAATCAAAGGTTATGAGGGATGAGGAGCGGAAGAACAGGGAGAAGGCCCTCGAATACCTTGAATTGGTGAATCTTGCAGACAAGAAAGACGAACTTGCACAGAATCTGTCTCATGGACAGAGACGACTCCTTGAATTGGCCAGAGCACTGGCAATGGAAGCCGAACTGTTTTTATTAGACGAACCAATGGCAGGGGTTTTCCCTAATATGAGAGTCGAGATACTGGATGTGCTAAAGAGCTTGAAGGCTAAAAGCAAGACGATTCTGTTCATTGAACACGATATGAAAATAGTAACCGGAGTTTCTGATAATGTCATTGTGTTGAACTATGGTCAAAAAATCGCAGAAGGACCACCAGAAGAGATTACCAGAGACGAGAAGGTCATAGAAGCCTATCTTGGCAGGAGGCGGGGAAGTGCTTCTTGAAGTAAGGAGCTTAACGGTATATTACGACACTGTCCTCGCTCTGGACAATATTTCTCTCACCGTTGGTGAGGGAGAGACTGTCGCAATGATTGGGCCAAATGGTGCAGGCAAATCTACAGCCCTGAAAACAATTTGCGGCTTGCTAAAACCGCAATCAGGAGAGGTCTTATTTCAAGGGGAAAACATAAACGGCAAACAGCCATATCAGTTGGTTGAGAAAGGGCTTTGTCTGGTGCCAGAAGGGAGGCGAGTCTTTACGTCAATGACTGTTTCAGAGAATCTTGAAATGGGAGCATACACAAGGAGCAATAAAAAGGCCCTCCATGAAGATATTGTCAAGATATTCAAGTCGTTCCCTGTACTTAAAGAAAGGGAAAAACAAAGAGCAGGAACTCTAAGCAGTGGCGAACAGCAGATGCTGGCAATTGGCAGGGCACTGATGTTAAAACCGAAATTGCTCTTATTGGACGAACCATCACTGGGACTTTCTCCAAATTACGTGGATACTGTATTTGAAAAAATAAAGGAGATCAACAAGGATGGAACCACCATTCTTCTTGTAGAACAGAATGCCAGAATGGCTTTAGAGTATTCTGATCGGGGCTACGTGTTTGAAATAGGTAAGATCGCCTTTCAAGATAAAGCTAAAAACCTCCTTGAAAATGATGAGGTTAGAAGGTCATTTTTAGGAGAGAGTTAGTTTTATTTATATGGCGAGATAGGGTCGGGCCACGCTAACTAATTAATATCACAAATGATAGCGATGAAATAGGCACCCATACAGCCCTTAAAACGGCATTTTCAGGGGCAAAAAGGGCGGTTTAAGAACAGATGATGGAATCAGCTTCGAGATCTTTAGTAAGGTTATCGGGACAATTTGGATGTAAAAAACGGGGATCTAAGGCCTCAAAACAGCTGTTTTTTAGAACATAGATCTGGCTATTTCAATACGATAGCTTGGCCCGACCCCAATCTGTAGCCCATAGATAATTTGAACATCCTCCATTGCCAATTCATGGCCCATGTTGTTTCCTTAGAGTAGCCCTGAAGCAACCCCCGTCGAACCCTACTTAACGAAAGATTGCCGACCCTTGCTCTTCGGGGCTTTTCTATGTTTGCATCTTGACATTGTCCTGTCGTTCAGTTATGTACCCGTGACCTTTTTCCGTTGTTTTGTCATGGGTGCTGCAGATGGATAAAGAACACAAGAAGAAAATAGAAGAACTCATAAAGGACCACCCCAAAGATTGTAAATGCTACGAACGAGGAGTTGGGGTTTGCTGTAAAGCAAAAGATGTTGGTATAGAATGGTTTGTGCAATGCCTAGAAGAAAATCCGTTCCCGTGCGTCTACTCAGTCCGTTATGCGAATATAAATTATTGTAGGTGCCCCCTTCGTGTCTATATCGCCAAAAATCTGGGGAAGTAACCTATAGCATTACCTCCATCAACGGCTTATCCAAATACGGCTACACCCCAAACACCTATCCCACATCCCTTTGGGAAGGATGTGAAAAATAGGGGGAAAATAGGGGACGTCCATACATATGGACATTTGGAGTGAATAGGAGGGACGGTCATGTATTCATGCGTTTTTTTCTACGTCGAGAAGCACCTGAACACTTTCACCGCCCGTTCATTTCACTCACTCGAGGCGCGGAGTACGCAGAATCTCTCACTGTCTCTCACCCCGGTGGAATAGAAAGCGAAAGTCCATTCCACCCCAGTACGATAGTACCTACCTACGGGGCAGGCAGGGCAGGTGCCGACAAATGAAAACCATTAGTCCCGCCTTTGGCAGGATCTAAACTGCCCGAAGTATAGGTGGGGCCGTCCATTTGTAAATAAGTACCTTATTCGAGCCTCCATCGTATTTCGCCACCAAATGGCAACGTACAAATACATGACCATCCCTCTTTTCATTGAAGCCCACCTTACAGTTCCAAAATGACCAGTATGGCCATGATCATCGGCCGGATACTTACCAGAGTGTCACGTTAAACTGAAAAAAGTGTTGTTTCAGTCGGCAAAGCCTGGTATAAAACCTTGGCACTTATGAATATATGCCGAGGTTTTGAGAAGGGGAGATTTATTGATGAAACCCGATGTAGCTGAAAAAATACTACGAATTATTAGAAAAGCCGGTGTCCTGAGACCGCGTGATCTAGATGCGTATGGGGTCCCACGGAAGTATCTTAGCATCCTATATCAGAAGGGTCTTCTAAACCGAGTCGCCCGAGGTGTTTATGTCCATGTCGACGCTGACGCCACTGAGAACCGGACCCTCGCTGAAGTCTGCAAACGGGTACCCGCGGGTGTGGTTTGTCTGCTTTCAGCACTCCAGTTTCATAATCTGACGACACAAATGCCCTATCAGGTCTGGCTGGCCATTGATCGAAAAGCCTGGCTGCCTAGAGAGCCGCGGCTTCCGATAAAGATTGTTCGTTTTTCTGGACCCGCGCTGGAAACAGGCATCGAAAATCACACCATTGAGGGTGTTCCCGTAAAGGTCTACGACCCGGCAAAGACAGTGGCGGACTGTTTCAAGTACCGCAACAAGATAGGGCTCGATGTCGCCCTAGAGGCCCTTCGAGAATGCCGCAGACAGAGGAAGTGCACGAATGACCAACTGTGGCAATATGCAAAAGTCTGTCGTGTTGCAAAGGTTATGAGGCCGTACCTGGAAGCCATTTTGTGAGCAAACACAATCCATCAGCGCTTGC
>SDBU01002940.1_pt1 | contig 22141 bp, 19 predicted proteins | sample 2277071 | NCBI WGS metagenome assembly SDBU01 (sample SAMN10397929, study PRJNA504765) | marine sediment metagenome | isolation source: marine sediment core GS08_GC12, 126 cmbsf | place: Arctic Ocean: Gakkel Ridge, Loki's castle | collected 2008 | reverse complement strand
TATATGATAACAACTACCCTCTTCTGTCTTCAATCTTTCTCCTTGAATTGCCTCCTCTAGTAACACCCCTTTATATTTCTCCAACAGTCTTCTTTTTAATTCTTGCGCCTTCTGGTATTCTAAGCTAAAGAGGAAAGAGGGAATAAATTCTGTGTCAATTGCTTGTTCATCTTCCCTGACATCATATTCCTTAACCTTGTCTATACTTTCTCTCCATCTCTTGCCGATTCTACTAAAAACAGCTTTGTTTTCTGCGTTATTTTCCAGCATAATTATCTTCCTTCAAGTATCTTATCGACTACTCAAGATGTCTGTATCCATCCAGGGGAACTTCCATCCAGAGCTCATAGTCATCATTTGGCAAAGGCTGCAAATTGTTCATCTCATATTTATTGCGGTCAACATCATACTCATCATAAAAGCCATTCTCAAACTCGTACACCTCTCCTGTCTCGGGATTATATAATCGTTCCTTTTCCAGAATTGTATCACTCCGCTTTTCCGAGAGAATATCATCTACTTTATTTCGATTTTCCCACCCCTTCATAATAATATCTGAGCTTTCGCTCAAAGTTTTTCCTGCCTTGAGGATCCCCTCATAGGTACTTGCCTGTTGTCTCAGGCAATTGTTAACATAAGACCCGCTTATAGTAAAGCTCTTAACCGATTTCACTAAAGTGCTTTCTATGGAAGAAAGCTCACCTTTAGGAGCACTTATCCCAATCATAAGGAACCCATAAGCAATCCCTCCCGAAGGCTGGCCGATAAAAGGCAAAAAAGGAGCTACGGTAATCAAAAATAAGCCTTCTCCTAACTTTCCCTCTTTGATAAACAGTGCTCTCACCAATTCTGTTTCACCAGCACCAATTGGATTCTGCTGAGGAAGTGCAGAAATAACTTGAAAATTTTCTAACCTGGGACATTGAGGCATAAAAGTCTGGGCTATTTCAGTTTGAGCAATAAGATGAAATTGGGAAAGGAAATTAGTGGGAGTAAGAGGATTAACTACAGGCATTTCAAACCAGAGAATGGGATAACCACCCATCTTCATATATTGATAATCAATTTGCTTTTGCTGCTCATTCATATAAACTGGACCAACTTGGCCAAAATAAAAAATCTGTCTTAAAGGTTCACCAGGATCATACATCAAAAAAGCAAAATCAGCACAGGCCCCAGCAGTAACCACTTCCCACCCCTTGGGCTTTTCAATTGAGAAAAACCCACCATCAAACTCCTCCAGCTTCAGGTTAACTTTTCCTTTTGCCTCTGCGCTGTTAGAAAAGGCTGCCCCTAGAGTAAAAGTGCCCAATACAATCCATAATAAGAATAACTTTTTCATCTTAAGCCATCTCCCCCGATATTCTAAATTAAACTAGAACTCTTTTTTACTTTTACATCTCTTATTTTCTAAACAATAAAGGCTTCTCTTGTCAACCTGGCGACAGACCTTTTACTAACTCTACTGTCTCGGGGGTATTTAAGTTAAGAAAAGAGAGGAGGGAAGGGTCGTATCTCTTTATCTTATTCTCAGGAATGTATTTACATTTAACTTTAGAAAAGAAACTCTTTATTCTTAAGTCCTCTTTCTCCAGGCAATTTTTTATCGCTGACAAACATCTTTTAGAATAGATAGCATGCAAAGGTTCAACAAAACCTCTCACCATGGGAATAATAGCATCGCTACCATCGATCTCTGAAATCATAAACTTGAGTAAATCATTATTCAAAAAGGGCATATCACAAGCGCAAAAAAAATTATACTCACTTCCCGAGCTTAAAAGCCCGGTATAGATTCCTCCCAGCGGCCCTTTTCCTAAAATAATATCGGCTAACACTCTCACCTGAGAAAGTGGACAAATAAAATTAGAGTTACCTACGATAAGCACATTATCAAAGGTAACTCTTAGTTTTTCTAAAATTAACTCTATAACCTGTTTTCCGCCAATCTTGAGCGAAGCTTTTCCCTCTCCCATCCGCTGGCTTTTCCCTCCAGCAAGAACTATTCCTGTCATTTCAACTTATTTCTCACTGCCTTTGCAGCATTTCTGCTCATCAAGAATTTCCCCAAAAAAGGGACGAAAATATAGACTAGTGTTCAGGAATATTATAGTTGGCCTTTTGATTCTGTCAAACTCAGCCTCTCATCTGATCAGTCCTGCTTTGTCCGATAAAACAAAAGACAGCCTAAGATAGCTCTTTTAGCTGCTGGAACTTCTTCCCTTTTACAATCTCAATGATCTTCCTGCCACTATCCTGGACTCTTTCATTTATTCTTTGAAAATCCTCCATCCTCTCGGGCTGGATACCAATAAGAATGGTCTTGCCCACCCACTTATCTAAATAAGAAATGAGCAGCGAAAGAGTGACCTGCCCCCTCTAAGGTGTACAAGCTTACGACCCAGGAACGCACGAGAAGAAAGTGAGAGGAGGTCCTTTTTAACATCTTGGAACCCGAGGAAAATAATAGAATGTCATTTTATATGGTAATGTTAACCCCGACGATGACCTTCCCTTGGTGGTAAGTCGGGTAGCCCACCTCCATATAAAAGATAAGCGGGGTGGCTACAAGAAGTGGAATTTTCCGGCCTTAGAGAAGGGAAGAATAAATTTTCCGACAATTGTAGATTCTGGAGCAAACTTCCGCATCCTTCAGTACTCTCACTACCACGGTCCATTGAGTGTGGAGATAGACTTTTCCCTTGGTGGATTAAAGAACTTAAAGGAAGTGGATAAGACGGTACAGAAATCTTTTGCTTATCTAAAGAGGTTTTTCAAGTAAAACAAGGTGACAATAACTATTATATCTTAAAATTCAAATAAGATGAAATAGTGGTCATTCAATTTGTCAACAGAAGGCCTTGATCACAGTAAATTCAACGAAACGTACTTCACCTAAATCTTAACCATAGTGTAGTCCAGATGCTATCTGTACCCTGGGTAGTTTAAACCCCCCTCAAATAACCTTTGTATTTGTTCTTCTGAGGAGTTGAGATAAAGACTTTTAGAGATTCATTTTTTACTCTAAGCTAGTTGAGCGGCTAATTTTATGGCTTGAATTAAACTATCAGGACTCGCCCTTCCCTCCCCTGCTTTTCCATGGGCTACTCCATGGTCAACCGAGGTTCTAATGATGGGAAGACCTAAGGTTACATTTACTCCACTTATGGACTTCCATTGACTGGATCCGGCATCCCACTCAAAACCTAAAAGCTTGAGAGGTATGTGTCCTTGATCATGATACATAGCAAGGGCTATATCATACTGTCTACTTTTTAACTTGACAAAGGCGGTATCAGGGGGAATGGGCCCTTCGGCATCAATACCTTCTTCTCTTGCCTGTTGAACGGCTGGAATTATCTCTTTTTCTTCTTCATCTCCAAAAAGTCCCCCATCACTTGCGTGAGGATTAAGCCCGGGAACTATAATCTTTGGATTGTCTATGCCTAAATCCTTCATTGCCTGACGAGCCAGTTTTATGACCCTTAAAACCCTATCTTTCTTGATAAGAGAGGGAACTTCTCTTAAGGCAATATGAGTTGTTAGGTGGATTACTCTGAACTTTTCCTCTACCAGCATCATGGCGTAATCCTGTGTCCCGGTACGGTGGGCATATATCTCTGTATGTCCAGCAAAAGGACAGCCGGCTGAATTAATGGCCTCTTTATGAATAGGACCTGTAACTGTGGCATCTATTTCTTTTGCCATAGCAAGATCAATCACTTTATAGATGTAATCTAAAGAGGTTTTTCCTCCCATTCTGCTTACTTTTTTATAAACAAGTTTTTTTATTTCCACATTTTCAAGATCGTAGACATCCAAGATTTCATAGTTATATCTGCCCTTTTTCACTTCTTTAACTGGGTTTACCTTTAAATCTACTCTGGCGATCGTGCAGGCCATTTGCATTACTTTTGCATCTCCCACTATTAAAGGTTTACAAATTTGGTAGATCTCCCGCTTATTAAGAGCCTTTGCTGCTATTTCTGGCCCAATTCCTGTGGGATCCCCCATTGTAATACCAATGAGCGGCAGTTTATCTTTCAATTCTTCTACTCCTTATTCTTTATTCCCTCTGAGATAATTTACAGCCTTCAAGAACACATCTTCTCCACCAAATCCACCTGTTTTGGTAATAATAGTCATTCCTTCCCACCTGCCACCTTTTACAACTCCTACTGGTACAAGAAATTCCAGCTCATCAACCACTTCTATGCCCTGCGCCTGTAAGCTATCCAGTAAAGCCTTAGCGGTGTCCCCTCCCGTAACTATCACACCAGCGAGAGGATATCTTTTAATGAAATGCTTAGTCAGATGAGCCAGACATTGATCGATTTGCGACTTTACCATATCCATCTTTTTCCTCTCTTTGATCTTAATTCCCCAGCATTTTCTAGGTGTAGCTATTACAAGATTTTTCCCTTGGTTCAGTATAGCTTCTCCCTCCAAGAGTGAGTGTTTAAATTCATCCTGTTGGTCTCTCGATAAGATGGAGAGCAAATCCAATTCCAAATATCCAGTTCTCTCTTCGTCTATTAACTTAACTAGCTGGAACCTTGTCTTCTGATTAAGGGAACCACATACTATTAAACATAACGAGGAGCGAGGTTCATCCTTATGAAAAAGTTCTTCAAATAACCCAGCCGTACCAACTGGCAATACTTTCAACTTCAAACCAAAAATTGCCTGCTTTATATTTTTTAAACCATCCCGATTACAACAGTCGCAGAAAATAATCGATGATCCCCTCTTGTGTTCTCTAATTAATTGCTGAGAGAGACTCTCCGGCCCCGACTCGACAATCTGCAAACTGACGTAACCAACTTGGTACTTAGTTTGAGCTCGTAAAAGTTCGGGAAGATATGACTGAGTAAAATCTCCAGCATAAAAAGATCTGCTCACAGGTACCTGTTCTATCAGATGATATCCTCCTACAGTTACTCTTCCCATTTTAGGGAGTGCAGGAACTAAAACCGCAACATCTGCACACCCTGTATCTAAAACAGCATCAATTTCTTTTCCTACATTCCCTCTCAAAGTAGAGTCTATTTTTTTATAGATAAGTCTTTTTTTAATTTCCTCAGAGGAGGTCAGAAAGTCTTTTATCTTGGCATAAGCTCTCTGTTCGGCTAGGTTGCGTGAATCAAGATTAAATACCAACTCATCATAAATATTCCATAGCTTTTTGATTTCACTATTGCCCAAAGGATTGTTTAAAACCAGGCATTTTCCCCCTTTTTTCACTACTATACCGGCAATTTCGTTTGCCCCGGTCAGGTCATCGGCAATTATTGCTCCTTTTTCTCTCCACAAGTCTGTTAAATTTAACATGGTCTACCTTGCCTTAAGCATGGGAAGGGCCTCCGATGCGCGAGTTAAAATACTTATTTTGCCCTCTCTCCCATGGTACTTTAGACAGTCCTGAATGGCACTTTCTATATTCTGATGAGAGATAAAAGCCAATTTTTTTGCCTCTTCCCTAACTTATACCCTGACTGACCAGTAAAATCCTTTTGTGTTTCTGGATTTTTGCGCAGGCTAAAGTAACACCGGCTTCTACATAGTCAGAGAGTTCTTTTCTATTCACTTTCTCCTCAATTTCTTTCCAGGATAAATGGGCATAAGAGGTGATCTCAGGGTGAGCCTGAGCAGCTCCTTCCAAGCAGGGGATAACAATCACGCTACTCCCTCCCCTCTCTGCATACTCTATCTGCTACATAAAGGGTTTTATGAGCTTGCCAGAAATCAATATCACAGGGATGAGAGTTGGCTATTATTACGGAAACTCTTGAGTTGAATTTTGTTCTTTCTCAAAGTAAATATTTTACAAGAATCCCTATTTTTCAAATTATCGGGAAAATCCCTTAGCTCTCTTTTGAAAAAAATTAAAAGTTCTTGATAGCACTGATTGTTCAGAGAGGTTTTTCACCTCTCTGCTAGAATTTAGTCAATCTTGTGAGATTGTTGAACTCATCAAGGGTATTGGTAAAGAGGAATATTCGCCTCAGTACTTTTCCCGAAGAACTCACAAAACAGGTACAATTTCTTATCTTCCCAATATCTACGGCGATGAGCAGAGTATTTTGTGAGCTTCTTATCTCCATCTTGAGATCTTATAAAACCTGCTTTTTGCTTAATTAACAACCTATTCTACCGGAGACTTACTATTATACAACCTATCAATCTATTACGTCTGTTATCAAAGGATACCTAGATATCACAACATTGTGCCAGAACTAGATAGTTTCAACAAAAATTTAACCATGTCCCATAGAACAATTGAGAATCACACGGTGGAGTTACTTCAATCGAAACAAGTGATTATTCACGTTGGTACCGTCATCGGAACCAGTCTTCTGGGGGAGAACCTCCGCGCTTTGATGAATAACGCCGATCCGACTACTGGGGTTCTCGCTCAAATGTCGATCTACTACTTCCTGTATCGATACTACTCGCTCAAAACGAAAGGCATCGATGAAAACATCGGGTAACCCAGCGGCCAAAAGCGATATTTTATGCCTATTACACAAGGTCTTTAAGTAGATGGCCTCGATAGCGGCCAGCGGGTCGATAATCTCCTTGCGCTGAACCAGATCGAGTATCTCCTCCAATGAAAGGCTGGCTGATTCAGTAATAGAGGAGTGGGCGGGACTAATTCCCTCGTGACAGGGCGAGCACAGCAAAATTTCACCACCGTCCCGAGTGGTCAAACTGGCCGAAAAGAGGCCTTTGTCCGCTTGGAAGAAATCGTAGTCGATCGGGTAAGAACTGGAAATGGTAAGATCCGCCACAACGGAGAACGGCGATCCGAACATTTTTTGACCCCAGTGCACACCCTCACGGTGCGCCTCGATGTAGTGACCTGATACCAGCCGGACGAGTTTCCGTTCCTGGTTCAGAATAGCGTTGACGATGAAGTGAAGGCCAGTCTCCTCTGCAAACTCCTCCATTTCTTCGCGGCACGGCGTGATTACCTTACCCAGTCTAACCTTGGGGTCCATAGCGCCAAGGAGATGCATTTGGGCGATGGTTTCCTGGCCGGCCACGCCAGGTAGCAGGATCTTGGCCCCGCCGGCCCACCCCGCCGGGTAATGAGGCAAGATCATACCAACGCCAATGCGGAGGTCTGCTTCCATCACGGACCGGTTGATTAGGATACGAGTATTGCGCTTGGTCACCCCGTAGTCAATCAGGTTATTATGATAATCGTGGTTTGAAATACGAATTCGTGCGGTCACCGCCTTGCCGAAGCGCTTCTCGATCTCCTCTGTGGTCATATCCCGATGGCTGCCCGTTGCGATTACCAGGTGAACATCGTCGTCGGCAACACCACCGTAGTTTAACTCGTCTAACAGCGGCGGTAAAATGAGGTGTTGCGGAGTCAAGCGGGTCAAGTCGTCAGCGATGATCACGACCTTGCTCTTGGGCTTCACTATCTCTGCAACAGGAGGTGTCCCAATAGGAGAATGCAGCGACCGTAGCACCTCCTGGTACTCATTATCAACAGGGTGGTAATCGCTGGGCTGCAGGACAAAAGCCAGGTTCTCATCCGGTATGGTAACAGATATGACTTCCTTTCCGTAGTGCACGCCGATCTGCGCCAATGATCGCTCCTTATATATGGGGTAAATGGCGCCCTTTCGCCAGTTGTACGTCGAGCCCTTTGACTTTGCGATACAATTCCGCTAGGTGTCCAGCACATGCCTGGGCCCAACGCTTCCCCGTTTCTACCGTCGCTAGACGTGGATCTCCTTCGAAGCCACATGGTAGCTCATGGGCCCATCCGGCCAAGAGCTTTCCTGGTGCTAGCCCGTAACTCTTTTGCGCACCACCCTTACCAGCCTTTTTCAGTTCCTCGGAGCGCACCAGGTCCCGATGCAGGTACAGCATGAGACTTGTCTCGACTTCGCCGGAGTGTCCATCCGCGTGGTGACTTTGTTGCAAGATCTGAATCTCTTCCCGGATCAACGCCATCATCTCTACCGATACCACGATGTAGTCCTTTTCCTCGTTCAGAAGGGAACGGCAAAACACATCCAGCAGACTAGCATTCCCGCCATGGGCGTTGAATATCAGGATTTTACGGAAGCCGTTGCGGGCGACCTCGTCGCAGATGTTCTCGAGAGTGCGTAACAACCCAACAGCGTCCATCGTTAGTGTTCCCGGAAAGGTCCGTTGCCGAGATACGAAAGCAAAGGGTAAGACCGGCAGAACAATTGCTTCTTCCTGCTCCGCTGCCATTTTAGCGATGCTCTCAGCAAGCAGAGAATCGGTGCCTAGGGGAAGATGCCAGCCATGTTCTTCTAGGCTGCCCAATGGAAGTACAACCAGTTCATTTTGTCGGTCAGCGCGATTTTCGAGTTCTGGGCTAGTCAATTGCGTCCAATGCATGGTCACATCCTCTCCTTTCAGATGTATTATCTCGCCAAACATCGTTCGAAGTATTCTCGAGCCTTCTTCGTTGCCTCCCATATTTCATTAGGGGACAGACCACCAATGTCGACATTGATGTAGCCTTGGTATCCAATGGCTTGGAGATTCTCGATGACCTGGGGGAAGTCAATAGTTCCTTGCCCCGGCGGAAGGTGCGATGATGTTGTGGAATCGTTATCAGCCATATGCACCGCGAGAATTCGGTTCTTCAACTTGGAGATAACCAACGGGAGGAACTCTTTGGTGGCGTGGGTATGCGCTACGTCTAGGACGATACCAGCATTGCTGCACTCCGTTTGTCGCACTAGATTAAGAACACCGTCCGATGTGTTAACGAAGTCCCCCACTCGGTTCTCTATCGCTAGATTTAGGCCGTGATCGGCCGCGATATCGCACAGTTCCCGCAGACGCCGGACTGCATTTTTCCAAAATGACTCCCAATCAAAACTTGGTGGCACGATGACTTTAACCGGCGGACTTCCTTCGTACACCTCCGTTCCTTTGACCAACTCGAACTCGCGTGGCATATATGCACATATAACCAGAGTGGGGCAGCCCACCGCTGAAGACAGACCAGCCAGGCGTTGAAAACCCTCCTGGGCTCGCCTAACTCGGTCGGTCTCCACCGAAAAGGCGTCCTGGACAACTCCTATCAAACCCGTGACCTTTAAATCCATGTGCTTGAGGGTTTTCACCAGTTCGCTTTGTCGGTCGAGATATTCGATTAGGTTGAGCTCGATGTCAACCTCCATCTCGACGGCGGAAAAACCCGCTTCCTTTGTCTCGCGCAGAGAGGTAAGATAACTTTCAAACGACGGCGGAAAACCGTACTTTGTTATCGCGTAAAGAAACGCGCAACCGACTTTCATTAACGACCTCCTGTTTTAATTTTATTAACCTTCTTTCTTAACCTCACGATATTCTTAGTTTTCCAGACAATTGCGGGATGTAGTCGTCGCACCTGTGAATATGCGGGTCACTCGAACAGCATATCCCTTTCATCTCAGATCCTTCCGTTAGAAGCTGCTTGTGGGGCAAGAGGTTGCAGCGAGATAGCCTCTTGCGCCTCCCGCGCTATAGACTCAGCCCGCAGTGCAGCCTCAATGGCCCGTATTGTTCGGTCTGGGGAGCCGGGGACATAGGGCCGTGAAACCGAGTTAAAGAAATCTCTTCGCAGAGCCGAGCCAGCACTACGTGCGTCACAACCCTGCGCCTCCAAAAGAGCTGCCCAGGCATTGTTCAGTAGCCGTTCTGCCTTCTTCACGGAGCCGCCCAGCTTTTTTCCAATGAGAATCGCAGAGCGGGCTATCTGGATTTCTTCTCGAGCCCTCGTGGAAAGTGTATCTAGCTTTTCGGAACCCTTCAGCCATACGTCGAAGAGCTGATTCTTACCACCCGATGTTGCCCCGCACTTCAAGTATACGGGTGTTTGGGCCGGGTGCCTTTGCAGGTATTCCTCATGGGTGGTAAAGTTCAAGAACGGCTGCTGCGCCAGATCCTTCATGAAACGTCGCAATGTATGCTTACGTGACTTGTCCAACCCAAGAGTCTCTGAGTCTGTGTTCACGTCAACCAGCAGGTCGCCGCTCTTGTTGAACTGCTGAATTTCCTCCAAGCTTGCGATGAACCTCTGTAGATGTTGGCGATATGCGTCGTTGTCACCAGCATCCCTCAGCAGCACCCGGATTTGCCCCTCCAGATCGGTGCACGAGAAGACAACGGGAATCCGGCTCTCCTCAATCCCGATAGCAAGCGCTGCCTGGAACGGTTGTGAAGACGGAAGCTGAGCAACATAAGGAGACTCCGTCAACACTTTATCACCTGTCACCGCCCAACTGAACCCAGCCTCCGAGAGAAGTTTGGGCAGGGTAAACTCCCAGTGTCCTTCAGAGGCTAAATATCCCCGTGGCGGATGTCCCCAAACCTGCTCATGAACCCTACGTCCCGCCAGCAACTGCCTGCGGGCATTCTCTTGTGGTAGCAAGGCAAGCATAGTCAATACGTAGCCACCTGAGAGGTTAACGTCTAAAAGGCCCGCCGAAACCCCGTCTTTAATCTGGTCGACCAGATCAGGGGCCAGTTCCTTCAGCTTCTCGCTCGTATACCCCACCAGCATCAAGTCGCCCTTTACGGAAGTGAGATCAGAGTAAAGCGAAACGATGGTACCATAGGATTCTTCAATGACACGCTCTTCGTCCTGGTATGAAACAGCTGACGCTCGGAGGTTGAAGTTCCATCGCCACACAAAATCTAAAGTATGCTGACCAGAGTTTGACACCGTAATTCATCTCCTCGTATAATCAAATTGATTAATGGGGTCTTTCTTTCTATAATAGTGATTTTATTCTCCTCAGGATCAACCTTGATCTGCAACAACATTACTCTCAGCAATAGATAACCGAAAGGCCCAACTTGCACTGGCTACCTCATTGGAACTTTGGCCGTTATCTGAGATCAAAGTCCCATAGTGGCAAAAAAGTTAGGTTATGAATTCTTTCTTTTTATACTGGGAGCCCCTAATTTCTAAAATTTAAGCCCTCCTCTAGCATTATTAGATAATTTCCAACTGGCATATAGTTGGCGATAGAGTTGCCACTACCGAGAGCATACCTTCCTCCGGGCATACACTCATCCAGTATTCTCCTGATATATTCGCGCAGATTACTCTCATCCAGACGGACTAACTTGTCCATATCTACTCCCCCCAGGATGGCGATTCTGTCCTGGTATCTTTTCTTAAATTCCGTAACCGGGATGATGACGTCCTGGAAAGAATGGAAGGCATCGATGCCTACATCTTCAATTAAATCCTCCATAATCTCTAGAACATTGCCGCAGGAGTGAAACCAAAACATCTTACCATGCTCATGAGCTAGCAGAACATATTTCTTCAACCAGGGAAAGAACATCTCTCTTAGAATATTCGGGTTAACCATGGTTCCAGTCTTGTATCCTAAATCATCACCGTGGAAGATTCCTCCTACTATTTCTCTGCCAATTACATCCTGGTAGAATTTATAGACTTTCTTCCCCAACCTGTTGGCAACTTCCTTTATCAGCTGGGGATCATCGTATAGTAGGTAAAAAAAACCCTCGTGTCCTAATAGTCTGTCCAAGATTAGTTGATACAAACTGCCGGTCACCATAACCTGCATTCCTTCTGGAATATTCTTACTTAAAAAATCGTAGTGGTTGTCCAAATCCAGCTTTATTCTATCCCAGGGAAATCTCTCAAGATCTTCCCAGGAGGATATAACCCCAACACCTTCCTCCACCCATTCCCTGGATCCTTCTTTTTTAGCAATATTAGTATATCCCCCCTTCCGAGGCAGCAGAGCAGTATCCTTTGCTACTCTTACCTTAGGTATAATCATGGACTTAATATACTGAAAGGGTCTAGCATCTGGAAAGTAGTCATATCCCATTTGGTAGTAAAAATCTATACACTGCTTGTAATAGGCTCTCTCTTTCTCCTCAGTCAAGAGAACTATGCTCTGGTGGGCTCCTTTGAATGCAATAAATTTTTGTCGTCTAATTTCCTCCGCTTCCAAATAAAATAACTTCTTATGCATCATGTTCTCGGTAATGTACTCTATCACCTCTCTGTCCACTGAATACTCTACAAGATGTACCTTTTGTGGCTTCCTTTTGCCCTTAAGTACTGTCTCAAATTCCTGAAAGTTCGGCATAGGCTCCTTGAAAGAAAAAGACATTTCCACCTCTTTGAGCTAAAATTGTAATTGAAAAAATACGAAAAACAAACTTTTTGATGTAAAATGACTTAGTTCACCGAATCTGGGTTACAGGGTATTCTAGCCACTGGTGCATTAGGCGATTTAAGAACTAATTTTGCCTATTATGAGCGAGTTTTCAACCCAGCCAAAATTCATTTCAATTCCTAAAAGAGTGTAGTAGAATTGCTGGTGAGAAGCTTTCAGCAAGGTTAAAACAGAAAATCCTTTACCGATTAGAAAACGCTTCTAGGAGAGAGGTAAAAAACCCTCTGAGCAATTAGTACTGTCAAGAATTTTTGATTTTTTTCAAAAGAGAGCTAAGAAATTTCGCCGATAATTTGATAGATAAGGATTTTTACAAAATATTTACTTTGAGAAAGAGCGAAGTTGACATAAAACTCATGATGAAAATTAGGAGGTTTTTCACCAGCCTCCTAACGAAATAGCATATGTTTTCCCTGCTTTAAGCAGTGCGAGAATATACTATCCTTTGAGAAAAGATCATCTAACCACCTATCCTTACAAGCAGCTTAAGATTCCACTATCCATAAATCGCGATCCAGAGAAGTCAATTCTTTTGGCCCCTCTTCACTAATTAAAACCATATCCTCCAAGTTAAACATACTTACTTTATAATCAGGAGGATAAGCTCTCAACTGCGGTTCAACTGATAGTACCATGCCAGGTTGAAGCTCTACTTCGGGAGTAGGCTGAATCATTGGGTACTCGTGCGTCTCAAGCCCAATGCTATGCCCGAATATTTCTCCAGCTGATAACTTTAGATCCCCAAATCCTGCTTGGGCCAAAGCGTCCATTCCTGCTCTATATACCGTTGTTGTCGTTGCACCAACTTTTGCGGCGTCAATACAAGCTCGGTTAGCTGCATGATCCGCTTTAAAAAGTCGAAGTTGCTCCTCTGTGGGGGTTCCAATAGCGGCAAACCTGGCAAAATCGCAAAGATATCCATGATAACGGCATCCTCCATCAATTTTGATAATATCGCCCCGAACCAATTTTTTGTCAAGTGGCATGGAGTGTATACATTTGTTTCTTTCAGGTCCACCGCGTAATACAAGATGACCAGCATAAGGTGGCAGATCTCCCCCATGTTCTAACATAGTCCTCCATATTACCTGAGCAATTTCTTTCTCTGTTACACCATTTTGCAGGGCCTCCATTCCTATCTTGAAAGCCGTAGAAGTTATTTCAATAGCTCGTTTTATAAATACAATTTCTCTTTCAGACTTGATCATCCGAATCTTCTCTGTAATTCTGCTTGCATCGCTAAAATTTGATTCTGGCATTTTTTGTCTTATCTTTGACAGGTCTTCCGGGAGAAGACTCCGTCTACCCTTCAGCTCTGTTCCAATCCGGGCTTTATCTAAGGCGAGTCTTTTTAATGTTTTGCCAATAACCTCAACTTTATCTACTTCCAAAGCCTTCTCGGGGTCTTCTGTGCCCCAAACCTCAATATTATCAATCCAAGTCGAAGTCTCTATGTTTCCCTTTTCTCTTAAAGGTGCCAACATAATTGGTTCTTTATCACGACATAGGACAAATAAAATAGGTTCTTGATAGTAGGATGTTGTTATATTACCCGAGAAATAATATACATTTTCTGGCTTAGACAATATGAGCGCATCTAGCTCTGCCTGCTCCATCTCCTCTCGAGCCCGCCTCCAGCGGTGCTCAAACTCATCTTTGGGGAAGTAACATGACTTCTGTCGAGCGGACATCTTCAAATACCTCCTTTAGGTTTACTTTGTATTCCCTGTTTCTCTCCCTTTCCGATATGGAGAGTGTCACAATATTCTACCCTTGATACACTCGATAGTTAAACGATGTTTCTCGTCTAACTACGACAGCTCGAAAGAGACTAACTCAAACTCCTCGAGGCGAGGTAGTGTAATTTTGCAATACTTACCTTGAATCTCAGGCACCAGTGATTTCTTGCTCCGGAGAGCCGTCGCTTCGGTAATGGACCGCCCTTCGGGAACTTTTATGCGTATATCTACGTCGTGGAGCGGAATGGTCTCGGTTATTTCCTCCGATGTTTCCATGGCATCACTGATAAAATTGACGAGGTACACAATTAGGCGGTCTTTTCCTTCATGCAGAGCTATTTCTACATTTTTTGGTACGGCAACTTTTACCGGTAGTTCCCCATCAACGAACCAACGGATTGCATTTTCTACTAAATTCCTTAAACGTATGGATTGAGAATCGAAGTAGGCCTCACCGACATCACCCGCGATGTATACGAACTTCCCCTTACCATAGGTCCCGGCCACGACTGCGGGAAAACCGGTCTCGTCTCCAAGGGGATGTGAATGCAGGCTGGTACCGCGTTGCCAGCCCAGTGAGTTGTCATTGCGATCGTTCACGTAGACGTGGGACTTAATTGGTAAGAGTTTCCCTATAAGCCCGTCTGTGACCGGATGTTCTTTTGTGATCTTCATATAACTATGGGTAGGAGGCTTTCCACCGGGTACCGGAACGTCCGTCCACATGACCCAGTCCTTACGCCCCTTGTCTTTCACCGGATACCCAGGAGCTATTTGCTCTGTAAACTGCTGCGGAAACTGAACGAAGTCAACTCCCAGCACATGTGCCAGACCGAAGTTCCGTCGTCGAACACCTCGCTCGTCATAGAGCGAAGTTTCATGGGTAACCAAGATGTTGCCGCCGCGATCAACATATCTCTCTATAGCAGCGATCTGGTCTTCGCTCATGCAGGCCATGTTGTTGAGACAGACGATGCGGTAGTGCTTCATATACTCGTAAGTCACATTCTGATCGATGATAAAGCTTAAGGGTGCGTGTGCATGGAAGAGAGCTTTGTACATTCCTGAGTGTGGTTCGCAATACTTTTCGTCCGTCTTCGCAGCGCCGTACCACTCCGCTGTCTGCCTTGAAAAGACGTGCCCAAGAAAACGCGTGGGACGGACGCTAAAGATTCGTTCCTCGTTTGCCTCTTGAAACCCGAAGCACTCACTGATGACTCTGATCCCCTGTGGATCGTACCAAGCTGCATCGAACGGGAATACCCCAAGGGTGGCCCCGTGTGCCAAAACCTCAGCAAATTTCAGACGCAACTCCGGATCGGAGCATGGTTGGAAGCTCCAATCCCCTACATTATATTCCCACCAAATCCACGTAGGCTTCCCGGTGGCAACACCCATGCAGACGTGCTGTCCAAGGCGATAGAAAGGACGATTATGCTGGGTGCGGTGATTCTCAAATAAAATCCCATCGGCGATCTTCGTTAAACGCTCTGGCTGACGGCTTTCCCGCCGGCAGCGCTCATGGTAGTGGGTAATGTTGTTGTAGATAATAGGGATTCGTTTAATGGCGTGGATGTGACGCTTCATTTTGATAAAGGCACTCTCGAGAACTTGGTATCGCCACTCCATGTAAGTTTTCCACATCGGATCCTCCCAGTCTTCCTCACGGGGAAGGAAAGCATCATGCTCGTGCCTAAAACGGCCCTGACAATAGTTGCAGTAGCAGTAGCCAAAGTAGCTAGGGCCATCGAAGTACATCGCATCGATGTTGTAGTTGTTGACGATTTCTTCTAACATTTTTATTTTCCAATCTAAGTAGGGGCTGTTCGGGCACATGTGCACTTCCTCGGGTCGCCCGACCAGCATTGGACTCATATCGCTATCTCGTTCGACCCAGTTAGGGTGCTCATCGTACAAGATCCAATTCTCATAGCCGATGTGAACGTAGGCGACCACCTTGATACCACGCGGATGGCACTGCTCGATCATCTCTGCAAGGAGGTCTCGGTCGCCCAGCGTAGGAGCAATAGGAGCTATCTTGCTCTGATAATAGGCGTACGTGCGAGCCACACCGAAGCGGACGACGTTGATCTTGGCACGCTCCATGAGCTCGATGAAGCTCTTTGTCTCGTACTTCTGCTTCTGGAAGTCAAGGAAAAAGAACGGTGTCTCCACGATGGCCATCCGTGATCGGCGTAGCCAATCGCATACTATGGTTTCGTTACTCATTTTTAGTCTCCCTTTCATATAGTTTAGTGAATTCTTCGCCAGGACAGTAAACAAGTATACAACTAACGTTGGACCTTTGCTTATTTCGAGGTTGGAATTTTCAATAGTACTCTCTATGATGCCTCAATTTCCAACCGTATCAACCTGTTCACTGCTTTCTCAACACAATTTCGAACAGACAACCTGACCGACTCAAGACTCTCATATTTTCCACCCCCGATTCACTCAACCCTTCACCGCTCCGGCGGACAACCCTCGGACCATATGTTTGTGCACAATATAAAAGAACGCTACGGCTGGTATCGTGTAAATCACTGCTATTGCAAGGAGTATACCAGTCTGCAGAACTGCAAATTGCACTGTGAATTGTTGAACTGCAACTCCGAGAAGAAAGTCACGCTCGTGTGATGTGAAAATGAACCCCCAGATGAAGTCCCCCCATGAAGCAATGAAGATAAGAACCGAGGCCGCTGCAATACTAGGCTTGATAATGGGCACTACTATATATAGTAGAATTTGCGTCCAGTTACAGCCATCGATCCGTGCAGCTTCTTCCAGTTCCGGTAAAATTCGTCGGATATAATTGGCAATAAACCAAGTAACTAATGGCAGAGAGCGGCTTACGTGGGTAATAACAAGAAGGACGGGCACACTTGAAATGCCAAGCCAACGCCGGAGGAAAAGGTACATTGGGATTATGAGGAGCGTAGGAGGAAGAGTCTGCGCTAGAAGCAGAGAGATAGTTATCCAGTACGACAACTTTGACCTCACCCGACCCAGGAAATATCCGCCAAAAACACCTAAACTAAGACCAACGGTCATGGTGGCGGAAGTGACAAGGACGCTATTCCGTATCCAGCGAAGTAGACTGGTTTGTCTAAATACGCTACGGTAATGATCTAGAGTCAGGCCCACCGAACCGAGGGTCTTTACGCCCCCCAAGATTACCGAATAGGGTTGAAACGAGAGAAATAGCATCCAAAAAATTGGAGCAACAAGAATCACAAAGATTAACAGAAACGTAGTCGTCTGGATACCGTACATAACCCTGGCCAGAGCCCTACTCACTATACTTATATCCCCCCATTTCTGACCTAACCCACAAGACTCCAAATACTAAAAGACTCAGTGCAACAAACACTCCAACCGCTGCCCCCCGATCCAAGTAACCATACCGAAAGGCATATTGATAGACCAGAGTCGGCAGGACATGAGAACTACCTGCTGGTCCGCCCTGTGTCATAGCATAAATCAGATCAAACGCTTGTAATGCCCAAAGACTACCGATTAAGAGCGTAAGTACACTTGCAGAGCGCATTAAAGGGAGTGTTATATATCGAAACTCTTGGAACGGCGTTGCACCGTCAATCTTTGCAGCTTCATACAGAGAGCCCGGAATGGCCTGGAGACTAGCGAGCAACACAATGGTATAGAACGGGGTCCATCGCCAAACCTGGACTGCGCTCACTGCAAACAGGGCAGCCGACATACTGCCCAGCCACCGTTGCCGTCCCAATCCCACAAGAGTAAGTAAACCGTTAAGTAGACCGAAGTGGGGTTGATAGATAAGCTGCCAGATCGCGACGACCGCCATCAGTGGCACAGCCCATGGAAGCCATGAGAGGAGCCGAATCACGGACCGACCTCTAAATTTGGTATTGAGCTTCATCGCTAGAAATAGACCAACTACATAAGGTAGGAGAGTTACGATCAACATCCACTTGAACGAGTTCAGAAACGCTCTACGGAACAGGAGGTCTTTGGTGATTATGTACCAATAGTTCGCCAAACCAACAAACCTTACTTCATCACCACTTCCAATCAGCCGAAATCGGAAGAAGCTTATTCCTACTCCAACGAGGAATGGGAAGAGGGCAAAGGTGACAATGAAGAGTACTGTTGGGATTATAAATATGACCGGAACCTGGTTACGCGAACTCAAAATTCGTATCTCCTTTCCACCCCAAAATATGGGGGAGGCAGCGTCGTCCCCCCCCATATTTCAAGTTTACTCGTCAACTAGTCTTTCTCCTCTAATTTCTCCTGGAGCACTCTTGCGGCCTGGTCTAGCACCTCTTTGCTTGTCTGCTTATTCAGTAGCGCTAAATGAATCTTTTCCTTTAGCAGATCCCGAAATTCCACCCACTCAACAAAGTCCGGTTGCACAATGCCTTTTTCGACTGACTCCATTCCAACACGGATCGCCAGTATTTCTGAGACGCGGGGGTCATCGATGTCAGTACGGGTCGGAACTGTTCCGAGCTTAATAGCCTGGGTCACATTAGACTGCTTGCTAAGATAAAGCCTCAAGAACTCCGCCGCTATATCCTTGTTCTTGCTATCTGCAATGAGCATCGCCGCCTGGCCAATGACAAAGCTAACGTCTCGGCCATAGGGTGCAGGGCCGGCTGGTTCTCGAAAAACTCCAATGTCGGCCTTCATTTCTTGGTTAATCGAGAGAACTTTCCCGTAGTTGTGGCTGACGCCAGGGAGCATAGCAATCTGACCGAGTGCAAACAAGCTCACGACGTCAGAATCTGTTAAGCTAACGATGCCAGCAGAACCAAATGGCGCAAAGTCGGCTCGCGTTTTCAGCTGATCGAGGGCTTTGATACCCAGATCGTCGTTAAATGTGACCCGACTGTCACGGGACGGTGTACGGATATCGTCATTAAAGAACCCGCCACCAGCTTGCCAAAGCAGTTGGACAAAGAAACTGGGAAGTAGTCGAGTACCTTGCATAGCGTATGCGTATTGGTCTTTCTCTGGATCCGTAAGTTTGCGCAACATAGTTACAAACTCATCCCAGCTGGTGGGTAGAGACACCCCTACCTCATTAAATCGAGCCTTGTTGTATAGTGTTACGTATGGCATAGCCCCAGTGGGAAGAGCGTATACATGGCCCTCGTAGCTGGAAGCCTCCCACATACGACGCGGTATGGCTTCGCTCTCTGGCCAGTCTTTGATGTAATCATCCAACGAGGCGAGCCCTCCCATCGAGGCGTAAGTACTTACGTAGTTAAGACCTTCATAAACAAGAAGATCGGGTACGTCGATCTTAAAACGCAGTGCGGTAAGGGTCTTCTCGCGGAGTTTGCCCCACGGCATAACAGTATCTTCAATTCGCACGTTTGGGTGTGTCTTCTCGAATTCCTCATACATTTGCCTCTGCACGACGTCCCACTCAGTGGCCAGGCGACCTCTCCATACCATAAGCGTAGTAGTCTCATCCGCTAAGACTGGAGTTTGCAGGACAAACAAGGGTAACAGAAGGAAAAAACCCGCCCAAAGGAATTGTAACTTTTTAATGTTAATCATCTCTTCTTCTCCTTTCAATTTATTGTTTAATTTGAAACCTAGCTCATTCGAATGGCCTACTTAACTTTCTCACCTCCTCCTGGCCTTATTTTTAGCTTTTCTTTTTTTAGACAAAGATTAAATTTTTACCGTAGCTTCCATCGCATTTATCTCATATTGGCTATACTCTCCTTATCCACCAGTTTCACCTCTCGGGACTTTCCATTTCGTTTAAATCTGTTGTGGAACTTTTTCCTCGGTGAACCTCGGTATTTTTATTACTAGCTGACACAAGCTCCAAAGTGGCAAAAACTTCAGCCTTAGTTAAATGTCCCATAGGTATCTTTTACCTTTTAACCTTCTCAAGGATTTCTCTGTTTACTAAATTAGGTGGGACTTCTCCCTTAAGACCAGCTACCAGATTTTTTGCCGCGGTAATAGCCATCTTGTTTCGAGTTTCTATGGATGCGCTACCAATGTGAGGTAGTAAGACACAATTATCTAATTCTACTAGTCCCGGGGTGAGCTCTGGTTCATTCTCATAGACGTCTAACCCAGCACCAGCGATCCATTCTGCACAAAGAGCCTTAACTAGAGCTTTTTCGTCAACTAACGGTCCTCTTGCAGCATTTATCAGATAGGCAGTTTTTTTCATCATTCTTAGCTCTTTTTCTGAGATAATATGTCTAGTTTCGGAAAGAAGAGGGGTATGAAGACTAACAAAATCAGCCCTTTCTAAAAGGTGCTCAAAAGGAACAAATTCAGCTCCTATCTTCCTTTCTATATCCTCAGAAGCTCTTTTTTCATCGTAATACAGGATTTTCATATTAAATCCCGCAGCTCTCCTGGCTACAGCTCTACCAATTCTACCAAAACCTATGATTCCCAAGATGCTGTGATGAACATCTTTCCCCAGCATAAGTGTGGGGGACCATTCTTTATATTTTCCTTCCCTAGTGAATCTATCTGCTTCCACAACTCTTCTTGCAACTGCCATGATAAGGGAGAAAGTTAGATCCGCTGTGGTATCAGTTAGAACACCAGGAGTATTGGTTACCATGATTCCTTTTTTGGTAGCTACCTCAACATCAATATTATCGTACCCCACAGCATGATTGCTAATAACCTTAAGTTCGGGAGCAGCATCCATTATCTCACTATCGACAACATCAGTAGACAGCGGAAGAAGACCATCTATATCTTTAACTTCTCCTACAAGTTCCTCTTTAGTAAGGCTTCGACGAAGTTCATTAACTTTGACCTCACACATCTTTTTCAATATATCTATTGCTGGTTTAGGGATTTCTCTGGTAACTAGAACTTTCGCTTGCATAGGCTAGATCTCCGCAAATAATCTAGGATCAGATGTTGCTACCCTCAGTTCCTTGACGATCATAAGTAGCTTGAGCGACTTTAAAACCAACTATTACTTTATCCTGGGGGTTCGGCTAGATTGACTACCAGAGTCTCCATGCCAGAGCTTCCGGTACTTGAAATGGAAATGGTCATTCGGTTTTTTCAGTTTGATATAGTATCCTCAACATAGCCTGGGTTTCGTCCATTATTCTGATAAATTTCGAATCTAGATGGCCTAGGGTAGCTACCGACATAGCTTTTAAAACTTTCGGAGGCACATCGCTCGGTCCAGGGCCATGTAAGTGTATTTCTAAGCCACGCCGATATATTGGGCTAATTTTCACTTTTCGAAAATTTTTGGGGTCTCCTCTAAATCTCATCCATGATTTTCGTATCCTTCTTGGTGTACCGTTATAGGATATCTTAGATTTTCAAGAAATTCCTGTAATTCCGTGATGTGGTTTAAGAGGAATAATGCTATTCTAAAATTCCTTTTGCCCCCTTCCGAATGTGTTCTCGAACTTTTTTTTCAGCTAACCTACCTTTTCTTTGAGAAATCAGATCAAGGATGCTATAATGTTCGTCGAGATAGGTAGGAACACGAATCCAGTAACTGGGTCCTCTTTTTGCAATACTTATGCTTTGAATATGGAAACCCTCTAACATCTCTATTAATCTTTTGCTACCACTGGTTTTTACTAACGTTCTATGAAACAGTAAGTCACTCTCAACGCAGAGATCCACATCCTTGTGTTCAATTCCTAATTTATAGTTCTCGCATGCTTCACGCATTTTTTCTAAAAGGTCAGGATCTGGAGATATAGCAGCCATTCGAGCGGCTACTCCCTCTAAAACTTCTCTTATTTCATAAATCTCTTTCATCTCTTCGGGAGCAAAACTATTTACATATGTGCCACTTCTGGGAATAGAATGTATAAACCCTTCTTTTTCCAACCTAACTAGAGCCTCTCGTACTGGAGTCCGACTCACTCCAAAGTGCTTTGCAATATCATTACACACCAATCTTTTCTTGAGACTGAATGTACCATCTAGGATAGCATCTATTATACGACGATAGACCTTTTCGACCAGATTAGTGTGTTCTATTTTTGAGTTCTTGTTGTTATTAATGGATTTTCCGTACAACATATTTCACCTTGTATACAATATATAACATTTTCTCAGTTTGTCAAGTGCTCCGAATTTTTTCTGAAAAATTGAAAGTAGACGGTAACTTTGGGAATTCAGGGGAATATAGACTAGAATGAGAGATGATTAGCAGAAAAACGGAGGAAGGAAAATAGTTTG
>SDBU01002939.1_pt1 | contig 22142 bp, 19 predicted proteins | sample 2277071 | NCBI WGS metagenome assembly SDBU01 (sample SAMN10397929, study PRJNA504765) | marine sediment metagenome | isolation source: marine sediment core GS08_GC12, 126 cmbsf | place: Arctic Ocean: Gakkel Ridge, Loki's castle | collected 2008 | reverse complement strand
TTCCAGGGCACAAACCACCTCCTTGTTGATTCATACCCAATGTAACCTGTTACCTATGTCTCCGGTTTAATCTGTTACCTATCTGCCCGGTTCATACCGCCGGGTGGCCCACAAGCTTGCTGTGGGATCCTCCAATGCGCGAAGCGCGCGAAACAGCTTGTCTGTCAGAACCACAGGGGTCCTGACCTACGATGAATTGGTAGATACTTCGACATAGATGAACAGGATACGTTTGATGAATAAATCAATCTCGAGACAGATGGCTGAGTTTGCGCTCAAACTCAAGTATGAAGACCTCCCGGAAAATGTCGTCAACGAGGTCAAGAGATACCTCTACGATTCGGTCGGCAGCGCCTACGGCGGCTACGGCACCAAAGATGTCAACATCCTGCGAGGTATCTACACCGAGATGGGTGGCAAAAAGGAGGCGAGCCTCCTTGGCTTCGGTGATAAGATGCCGGCGGTGAACGCTACTCTCATCAACTCGCTGATGGTCCGCGCGCTTGATTTCAACGACATCTACTGGAAAGAAGATCCCTCACACCCCTCCGATCTGATCCCGGCCGCGCTGGCGGTGGGGGAGATGGTCGATGCGTCGATGCAGCACGTCATCGTCGCTATCGTCCTCGCCTACGAGTTCGAGCAGCGGCTGTGCGAGTTCGCCGTGCCCGGTGTGCGTGAACGCAAGTGGCACCACGCTACGCTCACCCAGTTCGTCTCGCCTATCGTGGCCGGCAAGCTGCTTGGACTCGATGTCGATCAGATGGTCATGGCGATCGGCATCAACGGCTCCCACAACCACACGATCGGTTGCCCTACCGCGGGTAAACTTACCATGATGAAAAACACGGTCGACCCGATGGCGGTCCAGAGCGGCGTCTTCGCAGCGCTCATGGCGCAGAAGGGTTGCTCGGGCACCGAGGCTGTCTTCGAGGGGAAGGAAGGGTTCATGGATGTCCTCGGCCCCGACTGGGACAGCAACAAGTTGCTTTCCGGTCTTGGGGATAGCTTCAAGATACTGGAGTGTTCCATGAAAGCGTTCCCCACCGAAGCGCTGACGCACACGCATATCTCGGCCACGTTGAACGTCGTGCGCAGTCACAATATCAGTTTCGATCAAGTCGAGGCGGTTACTGTTACCACTATCGCGCGCGCCTGTGACATCCTGTTTGACCCGCACAAGTACCGTCCGGAGTCGCGCGAGACAGCAGATCATTCGTTACCGTATTGTGTAGCGGCGGCGCTGGTCGATCATCGGATCACCACCAATTCGTTCTCCGAAGAGAAGCTCAAGGACAAGCGCATTTGGGCGGTGATCGACAAGATCAAGGGGGTGGCATCCGAGGAGTTCGAAGCGATGTTCCCGGCCAGGCAGCCCTCGAAAGTGGTCATCAAGACCACCGACGGCAAGGAATACTCGGAGTATCTCGAGTATCCCAAGGGCGATCCGCGCGAACCGATGACCATGGACGACCTGACCGCCAAATTCAATGCCCTCTCCGACGGTTTGCTTTCACCGGAGCGCCAGACCGAGGTCAGAGACATGATCTTTGCCTGCGAAGACGTGAATGTTCGGGATCTGATGGCGAAGTTGGTGGTATAAGAGTCGGAGAAACGCAGTGCTTTACCAGCATTGACATGGCTGCAGGTGCTGTCAGTCTGAGACGACTGACAGCACTGTTTTTCTTCGATTCAAGTTCAGGAGTGACGACAAGGATCGAGACGTCGTTGATACCGCCTCAAAACACAATGCCGATACCCGGTTCCCAACTCGAAACCTGCTCGAAGTTCGGCGCTCTGCGGCCATCGACATAGCGCACATACATGATCGGAGTGCCGATATCACCAAACACCTCAAGGCCTCTGTAGAAAGCGGCGACCTCCCCTCGGAAGTATGATGCTATGCCGATATCCTCGGCCAGACCCACCTGCCACTCCGGGTAGAAGCCGATCTTCCAGAAAAGCGGGATTGTCCACTTAAGGCCGAAATCGGCTCTGTATTCGGACAAACCCTCCGGTTCTCGCACCGCCAGCCATTTTAGCGCCAGGATCAGCGACAGCGGGTTAGCACCCACCCTGTTGTGGTCTTCAATCTCAAACAACACGCCGACAGGATCCATCCGTGTGAAGGGAACATCCAGTTCGGCTTGTAAGCCGATATTCACATTCCAGGGACCCTCATCGTCGAACCAGTCCTCACTGACCGGGTTGGGAGCAGTCTCACCCGAAACGTGGAAGTTCAAGGATCCTTTGTAGAACTCCGACGGGAATGCCGCATAGGTCATTTCATACTCATCATTGCCTTTGTCGTCCTTCGCACCTGTGGGGACGGCGGAGATAACCTTCACGTACTCCTCCCGTTTGGTCAGGGAGTCAAGATGGGTCTGGTCCCGAACACCAATGGTCAGTGTGAAGGTGGATTCTGCCATCTTGGTTTCGTAATCCACACTGTACGAAACTCCCAGATCCAGCCTCGCGTATCCATCCGGATGGTACTTGAAAGGGTACAACCCGTCGATATCGAAGCTCAGCCCCATGTCATTCAGTTTAGGTTTCTTCTCCCACTCAAAAGTGACACCCGCAGTAGTCGGGTTGGTCAGACACGCAAGACCAAGGCGCGGCTTGCCGACCTCGTCGGAAACAGCCGGGAGTGCCACCATTGTGACCAGAAGGAGAGCCACCGCAACGGTCCATCGCCGATCAATTCTTGTCATACTTATTTCCTCCAAGATCATGAGATAGACGGGATAAAGGTGTTCTCATAATAGTCTTTGATTGATTGATCACCACTTGGTCCCCGCGTTAGCTTACCCTCATCCAAAGTCCATCCGACACCGGGGATAAGTCGCTTGCAGGCATCATGGAAATCACTCCGAAACTTGGCGAATCGGTCAGGTTCCGGATAGAACTCGGCAAACACTTCCTCGACCTTGTCATCAAGGAAGCGATCCATCAGGTCTTTCGACAGGCTCATGCCGGCCGCTTGAAGCGCAAAACCGTATACCAGCCTGTAGGTTTCGGGCACTTTAGGTAACATTGGTCCTCCTCTGATTGATGGTTCTGTTTTACGTTCTCTCTAAGGCGATCCCAAACGGTTCCTGAGCACGGGACACTTTGGGAGCCGAACATATTTCTCGGTCATTAGGCATCGAAACTGATGTTGGGACTGAGCTATTCAAGCGTCGCGTACTCATCGGCGTAGTACTGGTACATCCACGCCACTACCGGCATTGTTAAACCGCACGATTTTCATGCTACCTCCGCTACTTGTTCGATTCCGATTTCAGGCGGGCTCCATGACAAACCGGTATACCCTTGACTAATGTCTGCCGTTTCAGTTTTTCCACCGATGTTGTGTCAATGCTGAAGAGGATAATCATTGACCGGGGCCGCGTCAACTTCTTATCAATAGACTTGATGGCGCGATCGCGGGTGCGTAACCCGGTATGCGGTTCCGCTGAACTACTCACGATTCGAAGGGTGATCGGATGAATGAGATAACGATACGCAGCTACGATGAATTCGACGAAGAGCAAGTAGTCGAACTCTGGCGCGAGGTCTTTCCGGATTCTCCCGCCCACAACATTTCGCAAGAAGATATCCGGGGCAAACTGGCTGTTCAGCGTGAGTTGTTTCTGGTTGCCTACCGTGGCCGTGAGTTGGTCGGTACTGCTATGGCGGGCTATGACGGTCATCGCGGCTGGGTCTACTATGTTGCGACCAGTCCCCGTTTTCAACGGCAGGGGATCGGTTCGACGCTGATGCATCGAGTCGAATCAGGTCTGGCCGACATGGGGTGCCCTAAACTCAATCTGCAAATACGAGCATCCAACCACGACGTGGTAGCCTTCTACAAGAGCCTCGGATACCAAGTGGAAGAACGCGTGAGTATGGGGAAGCTGTTGAAGATCGATAGGTAAGGCCGCGGTGGGTTCTTCATCTTAAGTGGACAACACCTGTGTCGAAACCCCGTCAAGGGCGGACCTTCGGCACTGGGTCTTCGACCGATTGAGGACTTCGGTTACATCGGCGCACGAGGACGCTCGCCGACCACGGTCATCAGATGTCACCTGTCTACGAAGAATGAACCCTTTTCAGCGCCTGCATGAACATGGTCACATACTGGTCACGCGCTATAGCCGGGCGGCGCTTGTCGGCATTCAGTAACAACTCATCAAGGCTTTGACATCGCTTGCTGCCGTGGCTCCTGAGCAGGTATCGTTCGCGCTCATGGAACTCGACGAGTCGGGCGAAACTGATCTTGCCACGCCACAATTGACGCGACCGTCCGTATGCGAACGCGCGCCTGATGAAGTTGTCGCGAGTGTCGGTATCGTGCAATGGTCGTTCTTCTATCAGAGGCAGCGATGGATATCGTCGTGTGAGAGCCATCGCAAACAGCCCCGTCGCACGATAGGAAACACGTCCCGAGGAACCGTATAGCCGGACTTTCTCCAGTCCGCAAGTAGGGGATTTCGCTTTCAAGATGAAACCGCAGATATTCGCAAGGTCACGCTGCTTTACCCGCCGGGCAGCGTACCGATTCATCTTAGACGTGCGGTCGATGTCGGTCTCATTACCCACCAGTCGCGGTGTATCTACCGTCCCGTGCAGATCGATTGTCTCGCGCGGTACGCTCATGCCGGTTTCAACCTCAGGACAGACCGGCACAAAGGTGAAGACCTTTCCAAGCACATCGGCGACATAGCGATCATGCTTGTGGCCGCCGTCAAACCGCACCCGTTTCCCCAGCAAGCAGGAACTGACACCGAGAAATAGGGTTGAGTCGGCGGTCGCCGATCCTGTCTGTTTATCAATCCTGGCTGTCACATTCTTGCTCCGCAGACTGGTCAGCCCCAAACCTAAACCCGCCAACGATACAAATCAAGTTTGGTTTTTCCGTTGGCGGGAAGCCGGTCAGATTTGTCTTGTCAGTCGACGTTCACATCCATAACATAGTTACGACGAACGATATCGATTGAAGAATACAGGTGCGTCGCACGGATGTGACCAACCGACCAAAAGCTCCGGCGATAGTTATTCTGCTCGCTTTGACGGCCGCCGTTGTGTCTGCTGATCAGGAGGGTATCTCGATACCGTTCCCGCAGCAGGATGTTCACATGCACCAGATAGCAGTAAGCTAAGGAGACAGAGATGCACAGGATGGCAATCATGGTCGGAGTTACGATATTGACGGCACTGGCTCTCGCGCCGATGACCCTGGCCAATGCCGACAGTAGTCATACTTGTTGGCGGAAGTCGTTGATCATCGATGCCACAACCACTCAGACGTCGTACTCCGATTCCTGGGTAGGTGGTGAGGCCGGTTCGGTCAACTGGGTGAGCAACCTCAACAGCAGCGCCGAAAAGCAGCTCAAGGAGTGGTTTGATCTTCGCTCGACTTTGAAACTGTCGTTCGGACAGACGATCACTCAGGACGCCGAAACGAAAAACTGGAGCAAACCCAAGAAGTCAACCGACCTGATCGACTGGGAGAATGTCGGACGTTTCACACTGCACAAGTTCGTCGATCCGTACGCGGCCTTCAGATTGGAAACACAGTTCGTGGATGCCTCGGTGGAGGCGAAGAAGCGCTTTTTCTCACCTCTGCGGCTGACTGAGTCAGTGGGTGTTGCTCGCAAGTTCTATGAGCGCGACAAGGATTTCTTTACCAGCCGTCTTGGTATGGCTCTGAGACAGACGTTTAAGAGTGTGCCATTCTATCTTCCTGACCCGACGGACACTACCCAGATGATATGGCGGACGCATGACTCCACTCTTACCGACTTTGGTTTGGAGTCGGTGACCGACGTTGTCTTGACACTGAGCGACCGATTGAGCTACACCGGTAAGTTGACCCTTTACAAAGCCCTCTCTTTTTCCGACAAGAACCTGGTAAAGGGTACGCCTTATGAAGATGACTGGAAGGCAATTGACGCTAACTGGGAAAACATCATCAGCGCCTCCATCAGTAAGATCATCACCGTGAATTTCTATACGCAGCTTCTGTACGACAAGGAAGTCAGCAAGAAGGGACGCTTCAAAGAAACGCTGGGCATCGGTTTTGTTTTCAAGATGATTTAGCGCTGGGTGGGGTACCATATTCCACAGATACTCTGGCGGGATCGCAGGGATCCCGCCCTACAAGAGGCTCGGCTCAATTCGTTGGTAGACTGTACGGACGAGATTGCCGCGCTCCCTACGACACGAATGTCTTTGGTCGCTCGCAATGACGAGGAAAGGAGCTCTTGTAGGCCGAAACCCCTGTGGTTTCGACAGCTTACCGAACCCACAGCCCCGCCTTGGCGGGGTGGGGCACCCATGTACGAGTGTTCTTGTGGGCGGCAGACGTCCCCGTCTGCCCCTTCGTACAATGTAGTAGGTCAGGAGCCCTGTGCTCCTGACGATAGGCGTCAGGTTCCAAGGAACCTGACCTACTGATCTGCCACGGATGTCGAAACCCGCCTCCGGCGGTCCTTCGGACCAGGGGTTTCGACCTACAAGCCTGGCAAGTTGTTATGTGTCGGGTCACAATCCCGTCGAAACGGGACTAGAAATACACTCGGAACGAGGTGTGGTAGATGTTGGGATAGGACCCAAACTCCGAGCGGAGCCGCAGGTTCTCGAATGTGAACGGCTCACTAAGTTCAAGTCCGGGTCTTCGTCCGATCCCGACAAAGGCGCCGGCGGACAGGTAGATGTCTTCGGCCAGATTGTACTCGACCCTTGGCGCGAGGAGGGCCGAAGGACCACCAAGGTTCACCAACAATTCACCACCGCCGGAGATCAGTGGTGTGATCTGCCATGAGATACCTGGAATCATATAGTGCCGCCCCATCAAGTAGACGCCACCGTCACGGTACGCTGTGGTGGTGAGTTTGGAGAAGTATTCCTCGGCATCGCCGCCCGGCTCGTTGAAGTGATACTCGACGAAACCGTAGACCCCCCCGGTGAGACTGTAATCCAGACCGACCGACAACCGCAGGTAATCATCTGAACCGCAGGAACACCGGCCATCCAAAGCGTGATCGAAAACATAACCGGCTTCCAGCCACACCCCGGCTCCTCCGACCGCCCTGGCCAGATCAACACCAACCATCAGGTTCTCACGAAACCCGACCACCATCGCCGACAGGTCGGTTCGCCAATGGTATGTCTTTCCCCGGAGAAAGAACGCACATCGCTCGAACTCGAAATCACCACCAAACAAGTACCCGGCGTCGATCTCTCCCATGAACCCGAGCGGCACCCGCAGCCGCACGCCGTCGACTCCGACGCGGTCTTCGGTATCGAGTTCGGTGTAGGCGTATGGTGCGATCACGTCAGTCGGGTTGACGGCTCGCGCGGATCCCCAGGCAATCGCCTGGCGGCCGAGATACAGATCAAAGTCACGAGCGCTGATCGAAAGCACCGCCCGATCCAGATTATGAAACAGCCCGAAACTAGCCACTGAGTCGTCGGGTTCCGGATAGATGCGACGGTCGAAATCGAAAGCACGATATGCAGCACCTTCAGTCCCGCTGTACAGAAGATTGTCCTGCCACAACATCCTGTCCTGAATGCGTGGGACGATATCCCAGGCGACACTGAACGAGGCTGCCCCGCCAAGGCGCATTTGCCCGTTGACTCGCAGGCGACTGGTGACCTGACCCATCGGGGGAGTATCGAAGTCGAAACCAACAAGCGCGTATCTGGGCAAATCATAGACCGCCACGAAGTTCTTGTAGTAACCGTTGAGGTCCACCGCCACGGTATTCGCTGCGAGAAGTAGGGGCATCAGGACGAGTCCGATGGTTCGGTACCGTCGAAGTCCGATCATGCCTGCGCCTCATCACGATCTATCCGACCGTCCTTCAGCACGACCAAACGGCGGGCACGAGCCATGATCATACTGTCGTGCGTGGAGAAAACGAACGTCACGCCGCTCTCTTCGTTGAGTCGTCGCATCATGTCGATCAGATCGAGCGCTGTTTTCGAATCGAGATTGGCCGTAGGTTCGTCGGCCAGCACCAGCGCCGGTCGTGACACAATCGCTCGCGCTACGGCCACGCGCTGCTGTTGGCCACCGGACAGACGCGATGGCAGACGGTCGGCCATACTATCGAGTCCCAACTGCGCCAGGAGATCGCGCACACGTCGGTGCCGTTCTTTCTTGTCAATACCCTGGAGCAGCATGATGTACTCAACGTTCTCCTCGACGGTGAGTACCGGAATCAGGTTGTACGCCTGAAAAATGAATCCGATTTTGTCACGCCGGTAGTCCGAGAGTTCCCTTCCGCTCATTGTGGATAGCAACTTACCGTCAAGTCGGACGGAGCCCTCGGTGATACTGTCCAGGCCGGAGACGACATTCAGGAAAGTGGTTTTGCCGGAGCCCGACGGTCCCACAATAGCGGCGAACTCGCCTTGCTCAATCGTCAGGTCGATCCCGCGCAGCGCCATTACCGGTACCCCGTTGTCGGAATACTCCTTGGTGACACCCTCGGCAATGATAACCTTATGGTCGTTGTCCGCATTCATATCGTACCTCTTCAAAAACTGCGTCGCATGGCTTTAGCTGCGTTCATGCGGGCTGCGTAAGATGCCGGATACAGCCCAACTACCATTGTCAACAGGAACACGATCACCGGATAAAGCATGTACTGCCTGATTTGCATCACCGGGTAGAGCAGTTCGCGAAAAGTTACGCCCACGTACTCAATGCCGGTATAGTCAATTCCTATCCAGGTGACAAAGTAGGTGACAACCAGGCCGAGGATGATCCCTAACACGCAACTTACGGCGGCCAGCGCACCCGCCTCGAAAACGATCAACCGCCCCATAGCGAACGGTCGCGTACCGACAGCGCGCATGACGCCGAACTCGAACATCCGCTCATACAGCGACATGAAAAGAGTGTTTATGATCCCTAACGACACGACGGCAAACAGGATCAAGCCGACAATAAGAGTGCTGAACCGACCGAAATCCAAAGCCGCCTTCATCTGGGGCATCAGGACCGCCCATCCCACCGCCTCGTTGCCGTCGGTCGAATAGGTCGTCCAGAACGATGCCTGCTCGTCGTGACCGATTTCAGCATTGTTGAACTTGAGGGCGATCTCATGGACCTCTCCGGCCAGGTTCAGCATCTGTTGCGCCTTCCCAAGCGATATGAACACCATCCCTTTGTCCATCTCATCGATAGTCAGATGGAAGATGCCCGACACGCGGAACATCTCCTGTGACAGTTCACCGGTACGCACCTGTGATGCCGTCAATACCACGCGATCACCCAACTCAACCTCCATGAGATCGGCCAGCTTGTCACCGATAACGATGCTGCGAGCGCTGTTTGTATCAAGATAGGTTCCTTCGATGACGGCGTCATCAATCTGGGATATCTCTCGCTCGCGGTCGGGGTCTATCCCAACCATAGTGACGCCGCTGACATTGGCCGGTGACGAAATCATGGCGTAACTCAGAAGCCGGGGAGCGAAATGCTCCACCACCGGTTCCGCCTCGAGTCTGGCTATCACCTTCTCCGGCTCGACGATAGTGCTTTCAAGTTCAAAGGTAGTGCGGAATCCGTCGCGATGGATCTGGCCTTCACCCAGAAACGAGGCAGTGGCCGAGTGGATCATATTCTCTTCCATACCGAGGACGATAGCATCGACGAATATCAGCGAGGCCAGGCCGATCCCGATGGCGATACCGGCAATGAAAGTACGCCGCTTGTTACGAAAGATGTTTCGCCAGGCTAGTTTTATGTAGAGTCGCATACAGCCGCCTCCTAATGAGTCCGCATTGCCCTGGCCGGCGCTATTCTGGCCGCCATCACAGCCGGCAACAACGAAGCTACAACCGCCGTCAGAATGATACAGACGGCCGGTATGTAGAAGCTCCGAGCATTGATGATAGTGTACAGACGATCAAAAGTGACGCCGCCGTACGTGAACGCTGCCGGCAGTGCGATGCCCTCGATTGAGAGTTGGTAGTTGACGATGTATGCGACGACACTCCCGAGGATCATGCTGACTACCGCCATAATCATTACTTCCATCACCACCATTCTGAATACCTGTCCCGGTCCGGTACCGACGGCGCGAAGCAGCCCGTATTCGCGCCTGCGTTCCAGCACGGTCATCAGGATCGTGTTGAGTACTCCGACCGCCACTACCAGGATGATCACAAACAACATGATCCAACTCCCCTGTTGGTCCGCCCGCATGGCCGCGTAAAACGACTTGGCAAACTCCTGCCAGGTAGCTACCTCGACTTCTGGCCGTTGGATGGTAGCTTGTATCGCTGTCGCTACTTCATCGAGGTCATCAAGGCCGTCCACAACCACGGCTATTTCATGCACCCGGTTCTCAAGCACGAGTAGCTCCTGAGCGTCGGTCAGGTGCAGATAGAGCGCGGTGCGGTCACCAATGGCGTCACCGCTGGAGATAAGCCCGACGATCCGGTAGAGATCGTTGGCGATCGATCCGTCGGCCCCCTGCGACACGATTACTACTTCATCACCGACTTTAGCTTTCAACGTTTTCGCGAGACCTGTGCCCAATAGCGCTTCGTGTGACGATGACAGTGAAAGGCTGCGACCTTCCGTCACTTTCTTGTCGAAGCGGGTAGTAGCGGTTTCACGCTTCGGGTCGACGCCGATAATTCTCACGCCGGAACTCTTCTCCCCCACCGAGGCTAACCCGCTGGAGTACAGTCGGGGCGCCCAGTGTTGCACCCGCTCAACCGTTTCGATGGCAGGGCCGAGAGTTTTGTAGTCATCGACGGTCTTGTAAAGCGAGGGACGGTCGAGATAGCCTGCTCGATGAAGCTGGATATGCCCCATCTGGTTCCGGGTGAACATGTCGATGACGTAGGCGTAGCTGCCATCGGACCAGGCGATCGAGATTGACGCCAGGGCAAAGCCACCAAGCATGGTCAGCACGGTCAGGGTCGTCCGTCGTTTCTGGCGGAAACTGTTTCTCAATGCGATCTTGAACGTCAGCATTCTCAATCACTCTCATTTCAGTGAACGCAGGTTCCTGAGCGAGAAGACATCCTCGCCGATCTTAAGATCAAACTCGATCTCCGTGTAACGGATGACCGTCCGGTGGCCTTCTTTGTTTTGCGGTAGCATCTCCGTCACGGCCGGAATCATGCGACCACCGAACGTTCGGATATCCGAAAACGTCTGCACCCGCATCAATTTTCCCTTCTCATCGTAGTATTTCTGCCATACCGGAATGTGGTCGCTCTGACGCGCGGCAATGACGATGTTGCCCCATACCACCGGCAGGTCCTCGCGCGGGATGCAGTTGACGTAGATCAAGCTCGCCTCGGCGCTGTCGGGCGTGATCATTTCGTAGCTGTAGTCCTCGAACAACGAGAACTCCTTGACCAGGTCATCATTGGTGAAGTCCGACCCCATCCAGGAACTCATCATCATCGAAGGCGGCACCTTGATGACCTTGTTGGTCTTGGGCAGGTAGTTCCACATCTCGTTCTCAACCCGCAGTGTGCCGACCCCTTTCTCCTTTTTGGGAGAGGTGATGCGAATCAGGGTCTTCTTGGTCCCATGGCTCCACGCTTCCATAGTCAGCGTGCGTTGCCAGTGCGGTGTCACCACCTCCATCTCCAGTACGGCGTAGCTGGACTCACTGCGGTAGAGTTGGTCGATCTCCCTGATGAGCGCCCGGACTTCGGCGTCCGTGGCCACATCGTCCGCTATGGCAACTCCGGTGATTGCCGGGAGCATCAACGACACCATAGCGAGAAGCTTACTTGCAGTATTCATTTCAATGGCCTTTCCAGCAAGGTGGGCATAACCGGTTGCGCGGCCTCAACGATCTCGCACCACATGACTGACTTGTCAGCGATTCCTGAATTCAACCTTTGGGCTCTCCAATACCGACCGGTCAAACAATATCACACAGTATTTACGCTGGTGGCAATATAATGTTCAGAGCCGTAACCGATGGTTTGGCCCGGTGGCCCACAGCCTGGCCGTGTTGAAAAAGTGACCAACCATAGTTGCGGCGGGTCTTGTCCGCCGCAACTATGTGACCTGCCGCTTTTGTCTGGCACGTACTTATGTCTCAGGTCACAATCCTGTTGACACGGAATCAAGACCTGACACAACGGTGCACGAGGTTTATCAACACTCTCCTTGCGGTGGGATCGGCGCTCTCATCCACGGCCAAACAAGTTTGACCGTGCCACCCGTCGGGGTGTATTCCTTCTCGGAAGATGTGGACATCTGCCGGGCACATGAATTTCCCCTACCTTAACAATCCGGGAACTATCGAGCAAGCAGTCTGGTTATGAAGGTCAATAGTTAGATGAAGCCAAAGGCATCGACGCAGGAAGGTATTCTGTTTAATGACTGACGAAGTAAAGCAGTTGGTGGTTGGGGTCGTCAAAGAGACGTTCCCCGGCGAAAACCGCGTGGCCGTCGTCGTAGATATGGTTCCACAGTACGCCAAGGCTGGAATGCAGATCGTAATCGAAGCGGGCGCCGGTCTCAAAGCGGGTCTGACGGACGAAGATTACCAGAAAAAGGGCGCCGAGGTTGTCGCAGATCGTAAGACTGTTTTTGACAAGAGCGAGGTCATCCTGCAGGTACGCGGCTACGGCGCCAATCCGGAGCACGGCGAATCCGACCTTGGACTATTCCGGAGGGATCAGAACCTGGTGGCGCTTTTCGAACCATTGACCGCCCAGCGTGAGGTCAGCGCTATTGCCGAGCGCCATGTGAAGGCCTTCGCCATGGAGATGATGCCTCGCATCACCCGTGCCCAGAGCATGGACGTACTCTCATCGATGGCGACTGTAGCGGGCTATAAGGCGGTCCTTATCGCGGCGGAACTGCTTCCCAAAATGTTCCCGATGCTGATGACCGCCGCCGGGACGATTTCGCCGGCCCGCGTATTCGTGATCGGAGCCGGTGTCGCGGGTTTGCAGGCGATCGCTACGGCCAAGCGACTCGGGGCGGTAGTAAGCGCCTACGACCTGCGCCCGGCCGTCAGAGAGCAGGTTGAGAGTCTCGGGGCGAAATTCGTGGAGATCGAGATCGAGACCGGCGACTCCGAAGACAAGGGTGGCTACGCCAAGGCGATGGATGAAGAGTTCTACCGCAAGCAGCGAGAACTCTTGACCAATGTTGTCGCCGAGAATGATGTGGTTATCACTACCGCGGCCGTTCCCGGCAAGAAAGCGCCGGTGCTCATTACTAGTGAGATGGTCAAGCAGATGCGCCGCGGCTCAGTGATAGTTGATCTCGCAGCGGAACGCGGCGGCAACTGTGAACTGACCAAAACCGACCAGAAGGTAGTCGAATTCGGCGTTACGATTCTCGGTCCGGCCAACCTGGCCTCGACCGTACCATACCACGCCAGCCAGATGTATTCGCGAAACCTGCTGACGTTCATGAAGCACCTGGTCAAAGATGGTGAGGTCAAAATAGACATGGAAGATGAGATCACTCGAGATACCCTTTTGACGCAGGGCGGTAAGATTGTCAACGCCCGGCTGCGTGAGTTGTTCGGCCTTGATGCAAAGACAGAAAGGAGCGAGAACTAATGGACGGATTTGTAATGATCCTGACCGTCTTTGTGCTGGCAATTTTTGTTGGCTTTGAGATAATCACGAAAGTACCCCCGACTCTTCATACCCCTCTGATGTCTGGCTCCAATGCCATCTCCGGCATTACCATCATCGGCGCGCTGGTCCTCGCGGGACAAATGGACTCAAGCCCATTGGCTCAGGTACTGGCCTTTGTCGCGGTGATCTTCGCCGCCATCAATGTTGTCGGAGGCTTCCTCGTGACCGACCGGATGCTCAAGATGTTCAAGAAGAGGGATTGACCGTGCTAAATCCGCATATAGTCAACTTCGCATATCTCGTCGCGGCCATACTGTTCATATACGGTTTGAAAGGACTGACCCACCCGCGAACGGCTGTCAGAGGTAATCGTACTGCCGCCTTAGGCATGTTAGTGGCTATTGCCGCGACTTTGCTCAGCAGCAAGTTTGAATGGCAGTACATACTCCTGGGCGTAGCCATCGGCAGTGCTATTGGCGCGGTGGCGGCGATGAGAGTGAAGATGACCGCGATGCCTGAGATGGTGGGTCTATTCAACGGTTTCGGCGGCGCTGCCTCGGTCCTGGTGGCCGGTTCGGCTCTGGTGGCGGTCATGCAGCACGTTTCCGCTTCCGGTCCCGATTTGCAGATGAAGATCGCTACGGTGGCCACCGGTATCATCGGTTCGGTGACTTTCTTTGGCAGTTATGTAGCCTTCGGCAAGCTGGCCGAATTCCTTGCTGTCAAATGGAAGTTGCATACCTGGCAAAAAGTAATCAAGTACGGCTTCTCTCTGATCGTGGCCGCTGGAGCTGTCTGGTTAGGTGTGAGTTCCATTGATCAATCGGGTGTCCCGTTGTCAGCGGGGTTGATGCTGTCGGGAGTCGTGATCGGCGGGCTTTTGCTTATTAAGAAAGACCGTTTCCCCGGCATGAATGCGCTGAAGGGCATTCTCGGGCTGCTCACGGTGGCTCTGGGCGTGCTGATGGTCCTCAATCCGGGCAATACGATGCTGTTCTGGCTTATGGTTGGCGTGGCCGGTGTCCTGGGGGTTCTTCTGACCTTCTCCATCGGCGGTGCCGATATGCCGGTGGTGATAGCATTGTTGAATTCTTATTCCGGTATCGCTGCTGCCGCAACCGGTTTTGTGATCAATAACAATGTTCTGATTATTGCCGGGTCGCTCGTCGGGGCCTCAGGGGTTGTTCTTACGAGCATAATGTGCAAGGCCATGAACCGCTCGCTGGCCAACGTGCTGTTCGGCATCATGGGTCCGACCGGCGATACGCCGTCGGCTGATGATGTCTATGGCGGCAGGGTTAAGGTTACCTCGGCCGATGAGATCGCCATGCTTTTTGACGGCGCTCGCCACGTCGTGATTGTGCCGGGCTATGGTATGGCCGTCGCCCAGGCTCAGCATGCGGTACACGACCTGGCCGATCTTCTCGAACAGCGCGGCGTTGAGGTTGATTTCGCAGTACATCCGGTGGCCGGCCGCATGCCCGGCCACATGAATGTACTGCTGGCCGAGGCAAATGTGGATTACGACAAACTGCGGGAGATGGACGATGTAAACTCGACCCTGGCGCAGACCGATGTGGCGATTGTAATCGGAGCCAACGACGTTGTCAATCCGGTAGCCCGCACCGATCCGACTTCCCCGATAGCAGGTATGCCGATTATCGATGTCGACAAGGCGCGGACCGTCGTGGTCATCAAGCGAAGTCTCAGCCCCGGATTTGCCGGTATCCCCAATCCGTTGTTCGCAATGGACAACACCTTGATGTTTTTCAACGACGGGAAGAAAGCAATGTTGGACATTATCAGTGCGGTCAAGGAATCTTAGCGGACACTGACAGGACTAGTTCTCGCGCAACTGGAGAACCAGGTCGTTCAAACGTTTTCTGATGCGAGCCGTTTCGGGCTCGTCCGGCGCCAGGGAGACGAACTTTTCGTAGTAGCGCACGGCGGCGAGCGCGTTGTCACTTTTGTCTTCGAGGAATCCTTTGATCAGGTGCGGGTAGGGGAGGGTCGGATCGGAAGTCATCAGGGACATAGCCAGCGTGTCCGCCTCGTAGCTGTTACCGGCGCGGTAATGGATGATCATTAAGTCGGTGAGAATCTCGGGGTCGCCGGGGAACAATTCGGATGCGCGCTCAACAGCCTTCAGCGCTTCATAGAACTGTTTCTGGTCACGATAGCAAATGTAGTTGTTCATGTGATGCACGCGGCTGTACGGCTCGAGCATCAAACAGGTGTCGATCTCCGGTCTCGCTTGCGCGTATCGTCCCAGTTGGACCAGCACACTCACCAGCGTGGCCCGCGCCTGGGCCCAATAGGGTCGCTTGGCTTTTATTCGGTACAACATCCGCAACGCCTCGTTGGGCTGATCGGAAGCGATAAGATCGCCGATACCGCGCAGATTCAGATAGTCCGATGATCTGGACGGCATCATCCACTCCCACTGGTTCGCCTTCTCCAGGTTTGTGGTGTCGAGGGGGATGGTGTCGTTCGCCCGCGCCGAAGTATCCAGAGCGGCGTGCAATGGATCTTCATTTGGGGTCAGTGTTTCCGGGCTTACCTGCTCGTGACCGGGGATGCGAAGGATTCGCTTACGTTCGTCAAGGTGTCGGCGATAGAAGTAAGCATCGCGGAAGGCCAGACCGGCGTGCAAATAGTGAGGCTCGTGCTTGTCAAAGTACTCCGAGACATACGACTCGGTGTTGTCGATCTTCAGCAATACCGGCAGGTAGCTCATTGGAACTATCAGAGCAAGCGCCGCCATCACTCCCAACAAGCGACGTCCGTTGGGAACGTCGAGAGGGATGTCAGCCAGAAGCAGTCCGGTCAGAAGTGATATCGGCGTCATGTAGACAACGAGGCGGGGCAGATCAAACACGATACTGTGAACCGGGTCCGTTATCACCATAACCGCGCCTCCGGCCATAGTCATCAGGCTGAGCGTCACCAGGTTGGCATCGGTGCGCAGCGTCGACAGGCGTCGCATCCATAAATACTTGGTCACTACAATTGCAGGAGCGGTCAAGAGAAAAACCTGTACCACATCGCTGATGTGTCGAGTCGAAAAGAGACCATAGTCGCCAAAGGGAGGTTTGCCGTGCGGGAACAAGATGAAGCGTGAAAACCCGAAGTCGCTTAGCCCTCGCCTATAGATAATCGCAAACAGCACGAGGCAGGCAATCAGTCCGGACAGCAGCGCCAGGTTGGACAGTTTGTCTTTGTCTTTGCTTAGGTGTCGCGCTGTCACAAAGATCGCCGCGGGCAGAAGGAAGATCAGCCAGACGTGCAGGAACACACCGACAAGCGTGAGAATCCAGACCAGAGCCAGGTTCTTGCCGGTACCATGACGGTTCAGCCTGACAGCCGCCCAGGCCACCCAGATGGTCATCGCCGGCACCACCGGCTCCACGCCGACAAACCCGAAGTAGATGACTATCTGCGGACCGGCGAACATGATCACGAAAAGGAACACTCTTCGAATCGCATCATGTGTGAATTCCATCGCGAGCTTGATGCAACCAATCAGCGCTGCCGCTGTCGAGAGGAACGCGAGGAGTTTCCAACTCATTACCGCCGGCATATTGCGCGGCATGTCGAACGATGAGAATGCGGCGTAGAACCACGACACCAGCATGGTAGCGCCAAACTCGAACCATCGAAAAATGATCTTCGGCGCCTGTGCAATCTGCGCCACACGCATGTTGCCGCCGCCCAGCAAGAAGGAGTCGTGCTGAAAGACCACCGTCAGCCCGACCATGACCGCCGCAGCAATCAAGACTCGCAGGCGGGTGGTGAAGAATCCGGCGACAAACCCGCCCCTGGTAATCAGCAGGAAAACCAGGCTGCCCAGCAGCGCAATCCACGCCACAGAATACCAGCCCGGCAGGTGAACCAGGTGGATAAAGGACCAGTTGTTATCGAAGAGGACCCCGCCGAGGAATCGACTGGCTACGAAAAGCACCAGCGCGGCGAGCGCGAGATAGAAGCTGTGCGAAATATGCTTGTGATCGGTCATGGTCTTAGGATCAGAATTCCTGACGACCCTCCAGCGCCCGGCCCAGGGTGGCGCTGTCGGCGAACTCGAGGTCGGCTCCGACCGGGAGTCCTCGCGCGATGCGGGTGACTTTGACACCTAACGGCTTGAGCAGTTTCGACAGATAGATCGCGGTTGCCTCTCCCTCGACATTCGGATTGGTGGCCAGCACCACTTCCGCTACGTCCTCTCCAAGTCGGTTCAAGAGCTCTTTGATCCGGAGATCATCCGGACCCAGGCCGTCTAAGGGCGACAACCGCCCGCCGAGGATATGAAACATGCTGTTGAATCCGTCCACTTTGTCGATAGCGGCAGCGTCGGCGGTTTCTTCAACCACACAAATCACGCTGCTGTCCCGCTTTGGATCCTGGCAAACCTGGCATGGGTCGCTTTCTGATATATTGAAACAGACCGAACAGAACCCAACTTTCTCCTTCACCTCCCGGATGATATCGGAAAGCTCCAGCGCCTCTTCCTTAGGCAGGTTGAGAATATAGAAGGCCAGCCGCGCCGCCGACTTGCGTCCGATACCCGGCATCCGAGCCAGCCGGTTGGCTAACCGTTCGACTGATGAGGCCGACTTGAACATAACACGCCTCTTAAACTAAAACGGGAGATTCATACCGGGGATATTCAGGCCGCCGGTCAGGCTGGCCATCTTCTCGGTCTGAAGCTCCTGGGCTTTGGCCCGTGCCTGACTTACTGCGGCCAGGATCAGATCCTGCAACATCTCGACATCGTCAGGATCGACCACTTCCGGATCAATCGTGATCGAGACGATATCCTGCTTGCCGTTGGCCGTTACTTTGACCATACCGCCGCCGGCTGTTCCTTCCACTTCAGTCTGCTCCAGTTCGGCCTGAATCTTCTCCATCTTGGCCTGCATCTGCTGCACCTGCTTCATCATGTTGCCGACGCCACCCTTACCCATGATCATCTCCTACGTATATTTCGCCAATCTCTATTGTTCACTATTCCTGACGCCGATGATTTCACCGTCTACTTTCTCCAGCAGCATTTGCAGTCGCGGCGAATTCTCAAGCAGCTTCTTTACGTCGACACCATTGCGATGTTTTCTTTCTGTATCGGTCGACCCAACATCCTTCTGCCTCTCGGCGTCGAATTTTATACTCAGATTGGCTGCGAATTGATCTTTCAAACATTCGGTAATCAGGCTCAGATTGGATGGTTTCTCCACCACCTGTCGCGCTACTGTGGCCGAACCGCCGAATACAGCCAGGATTTGATTATCCTTCACCTCTCGTATCTGGGCCATGGCCAGTTGAGAGGCCAACATGCTGTTTTTCTGCCTGAGAAAACCCACAAATTTCTCCCAGCCCGCGCGGACCATGGCCACATTGACGGCCTGCGTTCGAGACAAACTGCGCCCACCAGAGGCCGACTCCGGTTCACTTTTGACCAGCTTTAGTCCCGGCCGGGGGGGGAGGTCATCCTTTTTTTTTTCGGCCTGGTCGAACAAATTGCCCGCACCACCCGCGTTGGGACCCTGGCCCAGATGCTCAAGGATCTCCTCGAACCGGACCGTTCCCTCCATCTCGGCCATCTTGATCGCCGCCACATCCAGAAGCAGTCGTTCATCAAGACCGCTTTTGCTCTTCAGGTCGCGGTTGAGATCCATGCCGATCTTGATCAGGCGGACGATATCTCCAACCGAGAAGTTCTCCGCCTGCTGCGTGTATTCGGTCAGTTCTTCATTTGAGAAACCGAGCAGATCGCCGGCTTCTGTGTCGGTGGCCAGGATCATCAGCAGCCGGAGATGCTCCAGCAGTTCGGCGGTGAAGTCGGCGATGTCAGTACCGCCGTCGACCGCTTGCTTGACCAGCTTGAGCACCACCTTGCTGTCGCGCTCGGCCACCCCTTTGATGAAACTGAATAGCATCTGCCGGTCTACCAGCCCCAGCGCCGCCACAATCGTTTCGTCAGTGATTTTCTCCGAGGTGAAGGCCGCCAACTGATCCAGCAGCGATAAAGCATCCCGCACCGAGCCATCGGCCTTGCGAGCCAGCAGCTTGATCGCCGCCTCGTCGATTTCCAGCCCTTCCTTGCGAGCTATAAGCGTGAGGTGAGTCGCCAGCGCTTTGACTGAGACGCGCTTGAGATCGAAACGCTGAGTGCGCGACAGAATCGTCTCAGGCACTTTCGTCGGCTCAGTCGTGGCGAACATGAAAATCACGTGCGGCGGCGGTTCTTCGAGCGTTTTTAAGAGAGCGTCGAATGCTGCTCCAGACAGACGGTGCACTTCGTCGATTATGTAAATGCGCTTCTTGCCGCCGGTCGGCAGGTAGCGGACGTTCTCGCGCAGGGTGCGGATGTCGTCGACCCCGGTGTTGGAGGCGGCGTCGATTTCGAGGACATCCAATGATGTCCCGGCGGCTATTTCCTTGCACTGATCGCATTCGCCGCACGGTTCAGGCGTCGGGCCATTGACACAGTTGAGTGCTTTGGCCAACACCCGCGCGGTCGTGGTTTTGCCGGTGCCGCGCGGCCCGCAGAAAAGGTAGCCCGACCCGACGCGGTCGTTCCTGACCGCATTTTGCAGGGTGCGGCTGACGTGCTCCTGTGCTACGATTTCTTCAAACCGCTGCGGACGGTATTTGCGGGCCAACACCAGATAGCTCATAGAAAGTCAATATACGCAAAAGGCGGCGGCGGGGGAATGATAAATTGGGCGGGAATGACCTTACCGTTAACGCAGCCGCACCACCAGACTGTGCACGCCGGCACGGACTATGAAAACAACTCGGTGACTTTTTCGGAGGCTCTGAACGGCCTTTCCCTACCGATTTTCTGTGAGGTGATAAAACCCGCTCGTTCAAGTCCCTCCAAGTCCTTGCGCGCTGTCATTATCGAAACTCCGTATACATGCGAATGTGTTTTGATAGAGGTAACCACCGAAGCATTCCGATAGAAATATCGCAACAGTTGAATTTGGCGATCATTGAAGTGGTACTTTGATCGAGCAAGCTCCACCATCTTGCGGTTCTCGGTCTGCTTTCGCTGCACATATCTCTCAAACTGACTTCTGGCCAAGCCAATTTTCCGGATGTTGTAATCAATAAAATACGTCAGGTCGTTTTCATCTTGCTCCGAATACACATAGGCGTCTCGGTATTGGGCGGGAGAACCCTTAATGACTCGAGACAGAGGCAAATACGAGAACGCCCAATAGCCCTTTCTCAGAAGATACCAATAGAAGATGGCCCGCGCCAATCGGCCGTTGCCGTCGGTGAACGGGTGGAGATACCCTATCCAAAAATGCAGAATGATTGCCTTTATCAGCGGGTGTACGAATTGATGCTTTGTTGTGTCATCGTTTGCATAATCGATGAATCTCTTAATCTCTTTTTTCAAAAACTGAGCTTTGGGCGGAACATGGTAGATGATCCCTGTTCGATCATCTACGACATGAATTCCTTCACTGTCGCGTCTAAAGCGACCCAATTCGGCAGAGTTGACTGTGTTCTCCACAAGTGTACGATGCAAGCTCAACAGCACATCTACACTCATCTCTTCGTTTTTCAATCGGTCTTCGACATCAAGCATCGCTCGATAGTTGTTTACGATCATCTTTTCTGCTTTGCTGGCCGGTTTTCTCTTTTCAAGGAGCATTCGCTTAGCGACTTTTCGAGTAGTGCTGGCCCCCTCCAACTGGGACGAGGCAATGGCCTCTTCCATGATGCCGCGAGAGATGAACCTGTGACGAGTCGCTTCATCGGCGACCCAACCGGATTCAAGGAGACCGCCCAGGTTCATGTCTACTTCGTGCAGGAAATAGTCTAGACCGGCCGTTGGCTGCCAAGTAAAGTAGTTTCCTTTTTCATCTCGAACGGCCGTCTTTGCTCGGTTCGGGGAAATCCGCCTAAGAGCTTTCGTCAGGGCCCAGAATTCATCTGCCGACAGTCCCTCGGGGATCGGCTTATATCGCACCTTATCCCAATAGAGGTATTGAGGCTGGTTCGCACTTTCTACGTATTTGCTGAAGTCTGCATTCTTGAAGGCTTTTTCCAAAGCTTTGTCTATTTCCACTTCAGCGGTAGGTTTTGGAAGCTTGAAAATCTCCATGACTGATTTGACGCTTTCCTATGATAATCCTAAATGTGTATAGTCTATATATTTTGTTTATATATAGTATACATTTTTCAATATGTAAAGTGTTTATATTTACTTTACATATTGTATACATGTTCATCTGATGTGTAGTAAGATGTACTACAATGAATTACAGGAACGACGCAGGGACCCGCCCATAACCTACTGACACATAACCGATTCCAGACGTCAATTCACGACTTCTTGCCAAGAGTGCTGTTGCGGAACATGGCTTGAGGGGCAAAGGGATAGCGCCGTAATCCAACCACCTCATGGTGAGCGGAGTCGAACCATGACGCACAAAGAAACCCACCCGACGCTGCCAGGCTGTGTCGCAATTGTATATTCCGCCGGTTCTTGCGTTCGCCGAAGGCGAGCGTGTGAACTGGCGGTTCAAAAGGCTGCATTCCCACAACGACTT
>SDBU01002938.1_pt1 | contig 22143 bp, 21 predicted proteins | sample 2277071 | NCBI WGS metagenome assembly SDBU01 (sample SAMN10397929, study PRJNA504765) | marine sediment metagenome | isolation source: marine sediment core GS08_GC12, 126 cmbsf | place: Arctic Ocean: Gakkel Ridge, Loki's castle | collected 2008 | reverse complement strand
TTTCGAGAGCGGCACCATCAGCCACTCGGTCACCTCTCCCAAGTTAGCCCTTGATTATAGCATATAGCTTCGGCCCAACATGTAATTCATCGTGTGCTTCCTATATGATATACTCATATCAGTTAGCTATGCTAAAGAGTCTTTCTTTACATAAAGTATTCATTATGGGATCCATTCTGTTTTCTTATTTCTTATGATAATTGATATAAAGAAGATCTGGCACAATTTAACCGTACCGGAGGCTCTAGACTCCCTGCAGACAAGGATCAACGGCCTGACCAGCGAGGAAGCTCAGGAGCGACTTACTCACTTTGGTTCAAATGCACTGGTAGGGAAAGAAAGCGTATCTCCCTGGATGGTACTTCTCTCCCAGTTTAAAAACTTACTGATTATTATACTTCTTGTAGCAGTTGCTCTATCAGCTATTTTGGGGGAACTGTCTGATGCCAGTGTAATAGCACTCATCGTGTTTTTTGCTTGTGTTTTGGGTTTTGTTCAAGAGTACAAGGCCGAACGAGCTATGGAATCTCTGAGAGAAATGGCAGCGCCTACCGCGTTGGTACTAAGAGATGGGAGAGAGATAGTAATCCTGTCCACGCTACTTGTACCAGGCGATGTGGTTTTCATTGGAGTGGGAGATCGAATACCCTCCGATGCACGACTTGTTGAGGCTGTTAATTTGAAGACTGATGAAGCCTCGCTTACAGGAGAGTCTGCTCCAGTAGAGAAGATGGTTCAAATTGTTGATAAGAACACGGCAGTTGCTGATAGAAAAAATATGGTCTATATGGGTACCACAGCAGTCTACGGGAGGGGAAAGGCGATAATTACCGCAACCGGTATGGCTACCGAATTTGGCAGGATTGCGACAATGCTGCAATCGGTAAAAACTCCCAGAACTCCACTGCAGGTTAGTCTGGATCAGATGGGAAAATGGATTGCAGTCGGCGCCATGATACTGTGTTTCATACTGGCAGGGATTGGTGTTGCTCGTGGGCATGAAGTACTGGAGATGCTTATCTGGGGGGTAAGCCTGGTTGTAGCTGCTGTGCCTGAGGCTTTACCGGCGGTGGTGACCATAGCGCTGGCTATTGGTGTACAGAGGATGGTTAAACGACATGCACTTGTTAGGAAGTTACACGCTGTTGAAACCCTCGGTTGTACAACCATTGTCTGCTCTGATAAAACAGGTACCCTTACCCAGAATCAGATGACCGTTCGTCAGGTTTATGTCAGAAATAACTTCTTTGATGTTACAGGAACAGGCTACGAACCCTGTGGGGAATTCTTATCAAAAGGAATGCCCTGTAATCCGAAGGAGGATAGTCACTTACGAAAGTTACTCACAATAGCTAGTCTCTGTAATGATGCCAGGCTTGTACAGGAAGGTAACGCGTGGCGAATTAAGGGCGACCCTACTGAAGGAGCATTAATCTCTATGGCAGCCAAGGCTGGGCTGTGGCAGAATGATTTGAATTACCTCTTTCCACGCATTGATGAACAGTCCTTTTCTTCAGAAAGAAAGAAAATGACCACTGTTCACCAAACAACGGAAGGGGAGGTTGCCTATTCCAAGGGTGCCCCCGAAATGATTTTAAACTCCTGCCGCTACGTTCTTGAGAATGAACAGGAAAGGGAGTTAACCGACGAGGATAAGCAGAATATTTCCAGTGCAACTCAACTCATGGCTGGAAATGCTTTGCGCGTTCTTGCTATATCTTCCAGGAGTCTACCTGCGGTAGCCGGACAAAGCAGGGTAATTGAAGAGGACATGGTTTTTGTTGGGTTGGTTGGTATGATTGATCCGCCTCGCGACGAAGTAAAGGATGCGATAAGACTATGTGGGCAGGCTGGCGTAAAAACAGTGATGATAACTGGCGATCATAAAGTGACGGCGGTAGCTATTGCCAAAGAACTGGGATTACTCAAAGAAGGAAAGGCACTGAGTGGTGCCGAGCTGGATAATTTAAACGATGAGGAATTTAAGGCTATTAGCGAGAAGGTGGAGGTCTACGCCAGAGTATCTCCGGCACATAAACTGCGGGTAGTGGAGATGCTGTCGAGTATAGGTCATGTAGTAGCAATGACTGGCGATGGGGTAAATGATGCACCAGCTTTGAAGAAGGCAGATATCGGTGTCGCAATGGGAATTACTGGTACAGATGTGAGTATTGAGGCTGCAGATATGGTGCTTACAGACGATAATTTTATCTCTATTGTGGCTGCTATAGAGGAGGGGAGGGCAGTCTTCAACAATATAAAAAAGTTTTTAATGTTTCTCTTATCCGGTAATAGCGGATTGATATTGCTGATGGCGGTAGCTATCATATTTGGTCCTTTGTTAAGAATTCCTTCCGAGGTACTGCCGCTTATTGCCATCCAGATTTTGTGGGTGAATTTAGCCACGGATGGTTTGCCAGCGATTGCTTTATCGGTAGACCCTCCTGACCCAGACCTGATGAGCCGTGGACCACGTCGGCGCGGCGAAAGTATCTTCTCCGTACCAGTAATCAGATTCCTGGTTGCTGCCGGTACCTGGACAGCAATAGTAGCCTTGCTGGTATTTCTATGGGCATTGAATTCTGGATATAGTTTCATTGAATCTCAGTGTATGTGCTTTGTTACCATTATCCTCTCTCGGTTCTTCAATGCTTTCAATTGCCGCTCAGAGAAGCATTCTATATTTCGAATAGGCTTTTTTAGTAATAAGTGGCTGTTACTGGCAATAGCCGCTAGTTTGAGCATGACTGTCATTCTGGTTTATGTTCCTTTTCTTCAGGAAGTGTTCCATACTTACGCACTTAGTGTTGTTGATTGGTGTATTGCTATAGTCTCAGCTTCGTCTTTGCTCATTGTTGTGGAGATAGGTAAGCTGATTTCACGTCGTCACGATATTAACTGAAACGGCTTTTTTATAGATTGTCACTCTTCTCCTGTAGCATAGTTGTATGGTGGTACAAGCGAATTCTTCTCAAAATCGGTGGAAACGAGTATAATATATAAAGTCAGCCCCTGTAGCTCAGAGGATAGAGCGCTGGCCTCCGAAGCCAGATGCAAGGGTTCGAGTCCCTTCAGGGGTAGTTATTATGTACCGAGGAGGTTTTCTTTATGGGTAAGATGCTAGAAGTGAGGTGGCATGGGAGAGGTGGTATGGGGGCGGTTACGGCAGGAGAGTTACTTGCAAAAGCTGCTATACGGGAAGGTAAGTATGCTCAATCTTTTCCTAATTTCGGGACTGAGAGAAGGGGAGCACCGGTAATGGCATTCTTGAGAATCAGCGATGAGCTTATACGAATCAGAACCAATATTTATAACCCTGATGTGGTTGTGGTTCTTGACCCAACGCTGTTTAAAATTGTGGATGTTGCTGCGGGATTAAAAGATGATGGTGTTATTATTATCAATTCTGCTAAACCTCCGGAGTATTTTGAAAAGGAAATGGGTTCTAAGTATAGAATAGCCACAGTTAATGCCACAAAAATCGCCAGGGAATCAATAGGTTTGCCCATTACCAATACTTCAATGATAGGTGCGTTTATGAAAATAACTGAGGCTGTGGGTAGTGATTCTATGGGAACGGAACTGAAAGAACACTTTGGGAAACGTGCTGATGGAAACATAGTAGCAATGAAGCAAGCCTATAGCGAAACGGTGATAAAGGAGTAAAAATGGTGGAGAAAAAGCTAAAATCAGCATACGAGTTCACCTGGAAGAATATGGAAGTTGGTAACATTATAACTGAACCAGGGAATGCGAGCGCACGAAAAACAGGTGATTGGCGAAGCAATCGGCCTATTCTTGACAAAGAGCAATGTAGTAAATGTGCATTCTGCTGGATATATTGTCCGGATGCAGCTATAAAACAGGAAGAAGACGGGTATTTTGTGAGTGACCTCTATTACTGTAAGGGATGTGGCATTTGCGCTAATGTGTGCCCGAAGAAAGCAATAACAATGATAGAGGAGGTAGAAGAATGAGTAGGAGAGTAGCACTTGAGGCTTCTCACGCAGTTGCCGAAGCAGTTAAGATGGCCGATGTTGATGTCATCTCTGCTTATCCTATAACCCCACAAACTCATATACCGGAGAAATTGGCAGAAATGGTTGCCAATGGAGAACTGCAAGCAAGCTATATACCTGTTGAATCTGAGCATAGTGCATTAAGTGCATGCCTTGGCTCTGTGGCTGTGGGGGCAAGGTCTTTCACCACTACGGCAAGCCAGGGGCTGGAACTAATGCATGAAGTGGTTTATTGTGGCGCTTCTATGAGGTTTCCAATGGTGATGGTAGTTTGTAACAGGTCTCTATCTGCGCCTATCAGCGTCTGGGGGGACCATTCTGATGTAATGTCATGTAGAGATACTGGTTGGATACAGGTCTTTTGCGAGAATAGTCAGCAGGCATTTGACCTGACCATTTGGGGATACCGTGTTGCGGAGGATTTGAAAGTACTGATTCCCGTAATGGTTAATCTTGATGGTTTCACCCTGTCGCATGTGACGGAGCCAATGTTTCTTCCGGAGCAGAGCGAAGTAGATAAATTCCTTCCGAAATTCAATTATCCATACGCATTAAATCCAGATAAACCGATAACTCATGGAGGACTTGGACAGCCTGATATATATACGGAGGCAAAAGTTGCCCAGGAAGTAGCTTTAAGGAATTCCAAATCTGTGATAATTCAGGGATGGAAAGAGTTTGGAGATATTTTTGGTCGTTACTACTCTCCCGTTGAGCGGTACATGACAGAAGATGCTAAGACTCTACTGCTTACACTGGGAAGTTATAGTGAGACGGCGAAAGTTATGATAGATGAGCGCCGCGCCAAAGGAGAGTCAGTGGGACTGATAAGCTTGAGGCTATGGAGACCATTCCCATATGAGGAGTTTCGCCAGGCTGTCAGCGGCGCTGAAACGCTGATTGTATTTGATAGAAGCATTTCCTTCGGTATGGGTGGGCCAGTCTTCTCTGAGGCTAAATCAGCATTGTATGATGAAGCCTCTCGACCAAAGGTTGTTGGTTTGATAGGTGGATTGGGTGGAAGGGATATGGCGGTTAAAGATTTCGAGTATGTTCTCGATCGGGGAAAAGAGATTGCAGAGAATGGATCGGATAAAATGTTTGAGGTGGTTGGGGTGAGGGGCGAAATGATAAAGGCATAAGGGGGAATGAGATGGCAGAAAATATTGTAAAGATTGGTAAAAACCTGATAGATAAAGAGGAATATCTTGCTGAAGGGCACAATTTTTGCACCGGATGCGCTGAGGCTCTGGCTATCAGGCTCGTGTGTAAAGCAATTGGCAAGAACATGATAATCAACATGGCAACAGGTTGTGATGAGGTCTGCACTTCTCCTTTACCTGTTACTTCGTGGCGTGTACCCTGGATGCATACCCTGTTTGAGAATGCTGCTGCTACCATATCAGGTGGCGAGGCAGGTTTGAAGAGCCTTATGGCTAAAGGAAAGATGCCGCAAAAGGATATCAAGTGTATTGCTATGGGTGGGGACGGAGCAACCAGTGATATTGGATTCCAGGCTCTTTCAGGAGCAATGGAACGAGGCCATGATTTCGTTTATATATGCTGGGATAATGAAGCCTATATGAACACTGGAATTCAGCGTTCCAGCAGCACTCCTTATGGCTCGTCGACTAGCACTGCTCCCGCTGGCAAGATTAGCATTGGGCAGAAAACGCAGAAAAAGAACATGGTTGAGATTGCCGCCGCTCATAGCATCCCTTATGCGGCTACTGCCTGTCCCAGCTATCCTTTTGACTTGATAAACAAGGTGAAAAAAGCTGCGGACATGAAAGGCCCTGCCTATATTCATATCTTGGCGGTATGTCCCACTGGATGGCGCACGGCCTCGGAAAAAAGTATCGAGATTGGCCGACTGGCGGTGGAAACTGGATTATTCCCACTGTACGAGGTGGAATACGGTAAGTATAAGATGACTGTAACTCCAAGGAAAATGAAACCGGTTTCTGAATACCTGAAGCCACAAGGGCGTTTTCGTCATCTGACCGAAGACGAAATCGGACAGATTCAGACGATGGTGGATAAGGATTATTCCAAACTCCAGATGAAAATAAAGTGCTTTTCTGCAGACTGATAAAATAAACTATAGTTACTGGGGAAAAGGCTGGTTAATATACCAGCCTTTTCCTTATTGTTCTTGCTCTTCATGTCATTTCTGCCAGAGCATGTGTTCGTTTCTTTATTTTCATTACGAATTGAAAACTTAGCAATCTGGGGGAATATGATTTGGAATTAATAACAGTAAGAATTAACTAACACTTTTTGACTACGTAGTATGAACGTGCTACTTTACTAGCGCAGTTATTGAACTTGTATTACTAAAAAACGGGGTGTGGCGCAGCGGCAGCGCGCATGGTTTGGGACCATGAGGCCGGAGGTTCAAATCCTCTCACCCCGACCATCCAGCATGGGTACAATATCCTAGAAGTAAAGAATAAAAACAATAACGGTATCGTGAGGGAAGCAGCATACCGAATCTACTCTCACCTTATGCTGTGGCCAAACTTGCAGGCGGGCATTATTGCCATGTTTTTCAGGAGATATACGGGCTGTCCACCATATGTCTTCGCTATTTTAACGTCTACGGACCATGTCAGGACCCCAGTTCTCAGTATGCTGCTGTGATTCCCCTCTTCATCCACCAAGCCTGCCATGACGAGCCTCTCATCATTTTTGGTGATGGCAAGCAGACGAGAGATTTTGTTTTCGTAGACGATGTCGTAGATGCTAATATTCTGGCGGCGGAAAATGATGCCACTGGTAGTTTCGATATTGGCAGCGGAGAGAGAGCTACGATAAATCACTTGGCCGAGTTAATTATTGAACTCATCGGAGTAGGGGCTTCCCGTCTTTATAAAGAGATAAGACTAGGTGATGTAAAACACAGTTTTGCGGATATCACACGGGCCAGGCACCTCGGCTACGATCCACAGTACTCCCTTTCGGATGGATTGAAGCAGACCATCACATCATTTTTTCATGAATCACGCCGGAGCTAATATATTCTTGAGGGGAAACTATTAAAAAGATGGTGAACTTATTATTTTATACGATAATATTTTTCGCCAGATTGGCAAGGATGAATTAAACGACTCAAACAATCTGGCTGAAGGGTAGCTATCCTTAAAAACGCAATGATAATTTAGCGAGATACTGTTAATACTGGGAATAGAAGAATAAAAAGTATTGACTGTAGTATATTAAAAGTTTAGTATTATATTATGTTTATTAGCTTTTGCTTATGCAAAGTAAAGAGGGAATATGAATTATTTATATATAGTGATAGGGCTTGCCTTTATATTGGCTGGCTTGGTCGGCTACTTTATCAGGCAATTAGTAGCAAATCAGCAGATCTTGAGTACCAGGAGAGAAGCCCAGCGATTATTAAGTGAAGCCACGACAAAACAGGAAGAGATGCTCCGTGAAGCCAAAATGGATGCGGATAAGGTTCGGAGAGCAGCCAGCGTAGAAAGCAAAGAACTTAATCGTCAACTGCAGCGTTTAGAAAAACGCCTAGATCAAAAAGAAGAGACTTTAGATCGTAAGCGGGAGTCCGCTGAACGCCGCGAACGTGATTTGGAAAACAGAGCAAAGAATATAGAACTGCTGAAATCTGAATTAGAGGGTGTGAAGCAAGAACAAATTGAAAAACTTGAATCATTATCTGGTATAACACAAACTAATGCTGAACGCATGTTATTCGAGGAACTAGAAAACGAAGTAAAAGAAGCGGCTGCTCGCCATGTGCGAGAATGGGAAGCGGAGATAAAATCTGAAGCTGAAGAGCGAGTTCAACGTATCTTGGCGACGGCTATACAGCGTTGTGCTACGGATGTAGTCTCACAAACTGCTATCTCGTCGGTTTCCTTACCAAGTGATGAAATGAAGGGGCGCCTTATAGGTAGGGAAGGACGTAACATCAGATCATTGGAACAAGCCACAGGCGTGGATTTGATAATCGATGACACACCTGAAACAGTCACCATCTCCAGTTTTGACCCGATAAGGCGTGAAGTTGCGCGTATCGCTCTGAACAAGCTTATCCTGGATGGGCGTATACATCCTGCTCGAATTGAAGATGTGGTGGAAAAAGCTAAGGAAGAGACTGAAGCAACAATTAGGCGGGAAGGGGAACAGGCAACCTATGAGGCCAGTGTAGTTGGATTACACCCTGAATTAGTCAAATTACTGGGGAAATTAAAGTTCCGCACTAGCTATGGCCAAAATGTATTAGCGCACAGCCTTGAGGTCGCTTTTTTTTCAAGTATGCTGGCTGACGAAATTGGCATTGATGCTACTATAGCCAGGAAAGCTGGTTTGCTCCATGATATTGGTAAGGCAATTGATCATGAAATGGAGGGGCCACATGCATTGCTAGGTGCCAATCTGGTCAAACAATGGGATAAGTCAGAAGTGATAGTTCAGGCAGTGTCTGAACATCATGGCGAGGCATCAACGACTAGTACCTTAGGCTATATTGTTGCTGCGGCTGATGCCATAAGCGGCTCTCGCCCGGGAGCTAGACGCGAATCGATGCAGCAATATATTAAAAGAATCAAAGAACTGGAAGATGTGGCAGGGAGCTTTGCTGGAGTGGAAAAGACCTTCGCCATACAGGCGGGGAGAGAAGTAAGGGTTTTAGTTAAAGCAAAGGAAATCGATGATTTGGCATCAATGAGGTTAGCACGGGATATTTCCCAAAAAATCGAACAAACGTTAACTTATCCGGGACAAATAAAAATAATGGTAGTTAGAGAAACAATAGCGGTAGATTATGCCAAGTAAAGTGTTAAGATAAAACATTGCGTGTATTAGTAGTAGGGGACATAGTTGGTAAACCTGGTAGGAAAGCGGTCAATAATTTAATACCGAGTTTAAATCTGGGGCATAAACTCGATATAGTAATAGCTAATGGTGAAAATGCTGCTGGTGGTATTGGTCTGACCGTATCTACTGCGAATGAGCTTTTCGATTCAGGTATTGACGTAATCACCTCAGGGAATCATATTTGGGCTCATAAAGAGATAAATCCATATTTAAATGGAGATAATGCTATTATTCGCCCACTTAATTATCCTCCGTCTGTTCCAGGTCGAGGCTACATATTACATCAAGGTATAGTGGTTGTTAACCTGATTGGGAGGATATTCATGAGTAATTATGATTGTCCTTTCCGAGCTATGGATCACCTGCTTCCTGAAATCCGGGACATGGCTAATATTATCATCGTCGATTTTCATGCCGAAGCTACTTCTGAGAAAGTAGCCATGGGTAGATATCTTGATGGACGGGTTAGCGCTGTTCTGGGCACACACACCCATGTTGGTACTATAGATACTAAAATTCTACCCGCAGGTACCGCATATGTTACTGATATTGGTATGGTTGGCCCGGTTAACTCAGTTATAGGTGATGATATAGCAAGTGTGACCGAACGCTTTCTTACCCAGATAAACAGGCGATTGTCTGTAGCAACAGGAGAAGTGGAATTCAACGCTGTCTTACTCGAGTTAGATAAGGCTACAGGAAAAGCCCTGGAGATAAAGCGTATTCACAGGATAGTGAGTTAAATAATCGTCAATTCTTTATTACTGTCTACTTGACTACAAACAGAAACTTCTGAGAGCGAATTCATTCCCCCCTGTATTTCTAATACCCTGTTTATACCCGATAGGTCAGCAGTCACTTTAACATGAGCCTCTGGAAAGAGATGATGTACTAACGGGCGTAACAATTTATCCTGATCCTGTCCTATCTCCAGCAGAACACAACCATTCGGGTGTATTTTTCCTGGTAATTGGTATAAAAGGCTGCATATTTGGTCCACCCCGTCCTGGCCTCCATCCAGAGCTATAATTGGCTCGAAATTATTTATTTCAGGAGCCAAAGCTGCTATTTCATTCTTTGCTATATAGGGAAGATTTGCCACAATGACATCAACTGTCTCAGGCAATGGTGCCAGTAAGTTACCCTGTAGTGGTATTATGCGACGGTGGACGTTGTGGCGGTGAAAGTTTAGACGGGCAACTTTCAGGGCTTGCCTTGAGATGTCAGTAGCATAAATTGTAACTTTGGGAAGTGCTAGTGCTAGACTGGTTGCAATAGCTCCACTACCTGTACCTATATCCGCTATCTTAAACATGTGCTTTGTCGGGAGACGTATGCTGACAAAATCAATCGCTCTCTCTACAAGAAGTTCTGTTTCGGGTCTGGGAATGAGTACATGATGATCAACGTAGAAATTGGAACTGTAAAACCCGCAATGCTGCAAAATATAGGCAGTTGGCTCGTGCAATAGTCGTCGGTGTATCAGATGATTGAGGAGGACAAGTTCTCTGTCTTCAAGTTCTTTTTCTGGATATGTGTATAATTGTGTACGTGAAATATTTAATATGTGGCAGAGCAATAATTCTGCTTCTAATAAAGCATCAGAAATCTCTGACTCGAATAGGCTTTGTTTGGTAAGATTTAGAGCATCCCTTAAAATCATGAGAGGACAGCCCCTAGTTGGCTGATCTGTTCCTGCGCAAGAAGGGCTTTAATAATAGCTTCGATATCTCCGTCCATAATTTGGGGAAGGTTATGAAAAGTGGAATTGAGACGATGATCGGTCACACGGTCTTGAGGGAAATTATAAGTTCGTATTTTTTCTGCTCGCTCTCCAGTACCTACCTGCTTTTTTCTTTGCTTATCTATTTCGGCTGATTGTTTGCGTTGCTCCAGGTCGAATATTCTGGCACGGAGTACAGCCATAGCTTTCGTCTTGTTTTTCAATTGGGAACGCTCGTCCTGACATACAACCACTAGGCCTGTTGGTAAATGGGTGATTCGCACAGCAGTCGTTACCTTGTTCACATTTTGGCCACCCGCACCACCGGCGTGAAATAGATCCATTCTGATATCATCTTGACTGATTTTCAATTCGATTTCTTCAACTGTTGGTAGTACTGCCACAGTAATAGTCGAGGTATGTATTCGACCCGATCCTTCAGTTTCTGGAACTCTTTGAACACGGTGTACACCACGTTCATGCTTCAGTTGACTGTAGGTTCCCTTCCCTATTACTTCGAAGACCACTTCTCTGAAACCACCGGTACCGCTGGGGCTAGTATTGATTAAATTTACCTTCCATTTTTTACTTTGTGTATAGCGACTATACATTCGAAACATGTCAGCAACAAAAAGGCCTGCTTCTTCACCTCCAGTGCCAGCTCTTATTTCTACAATAACATCTTTATTAGCGTTGGGATCTTTGGGTAGTAATGCGAACTTCAGTTTATCCAGTAGTTCATCCATACGTTGCTGGAATTGGTCTATCTCCTGTTTTACCAATACTGCCATTTCAGGTTCGTCAGTTTCTTTAAGGAGATTCGTCATATCATCTAATTGAGTTGAGCAGGCCTTATATTTGTTATAGATATCAACAATATTTTCCAGTTCAGATTTCTCTTTGCCCAACTCTTGTAATTGTTTCAAGTCAGAAAGTATATATGGTTGGCCCATTAGGTTGTTGATCTCGTTGTAACGCTTTTGAATTAGATTTAACTTATTAAACATCGTATATCTTACTGTCTGAGTACGCTATTATAGTACAGCTATTACTGGCGCTCAAACCTTAAAGCAGAGCCACCTCATTCTTATTTACTTTCCCTGTAGCTATTTCGATTTATTGCTATGAAATACTTGTACTTGATTATATTCTTTATAGTAGTTGTGTTGCCTGTATGATAATTGATAATGTTATAGCTAAATTATCTGAATTGGGAGGAAGTATATGATAACCACTCTTTCATGGCCTGCAAAAGTAATATTCGGGGTAGGTAGCATAGGGGTTCTTGGGAAGGAAGCAAGCGAACTTGGAAAGAAAGTTCTACTCGTAACTGGCGTGCATAGTGCGAGGCAGACAGGATTATTGGGAAAAGTGGTACAAGACCTTAAGGATAATGGATTGGATGTTTTTGTATTCGATAAAATAATTCCAAATCCGCGTGTCTCAACTATAGATGAGGGCGCCGCAATAATCCGTAATGAAGGGTTAGATCTTGTTATTGGACTTGGTGGTGGTAGCGTCATGGATACGGCAAAAAGCCTTACACTGGCAAAAAATGGCGACAAACCGATATGGGAGTACACAACAGGAGCAGTATCATTTACTGAACCTGGTACTTGTCCCTTACCACTTGTATTGGCTTCAACTGTAGCTGCCAGTGGTTCGGAACAGGATATGGCATCAGTGATTACCAATTGGGAAACCCGCGAGAAGCGTGTGCTGGTTAGTCCTGCATTTCTCTCCAAAGTCTCTATTATAGATCCAGAATTAACGATAAGTGTGCCGAGGAAACCAACAGCACAGGGGGGAGTTGATATTTTTTCTCATTTGGTTGAGAAGTATATCAGCGCCCCTAGTGTCTCAACGATAACAGATAGTATTTATGGAACACTACTAGAAGTGGTGGTTGAATCATTGCCGCAGATACTGGACAAGCCTGACGATATTGAGGCACGTAATATTTTAGCATGGGCCAGTACTATGGCCTGTTCTCCCTCAATGTTTTTGGGGGGAGGTGTTGGCTCTTTACCTTTACATCCATTGGGATTTTCGCTAAGTGGGAAATATGACATAGCGCATGGAGACGTACAAGCGGCTCTTCTTCCTGCATGGATGAAATATACCTATTCCGCATGCCCTGAAAGATTTCGATTTTTAGGACAACAGGGCTTTGGCAATGAAGATATCGTAGAGGTTACAGAAAGTTGGTTGGAGAAGATAGATATGAAGCACAACCTTCAGAATTTAGGTGCTAATTATGACGAGTTAGAAGCTATAGCAGAGGACTGTGCTCGGAATGCTATCCCTCAATTGAAGGCTAATCCAAATGTGCCGGATGCTGCTGCAATAGCAAAGATATATAAGGATTCATATTAATAAGAAAACGTGATTCAATTTTCAGTCAAGTAGAGTTATTGCGATAGCCATAGTTCTTTTATTGCCTGATTAATAGGAGCAACTTTAATGGCTTTACTACTGTTTCATAAATAGCAAGTCTCGTGTTATTATTACGAAGCGATATTTGTATAATATAAGGAGGAGAAATGAGAAAAAATATATTCAGAGAATTCTTGAATGCTGGTAAATCAACTGTCGGTACTCACATGAATGACGTATCGCCAAACATCGCAGAGGTAATTGGACATTCTGGTGCTTTTGATTATATTGAACTTGTTGGTGAATATGCTGATTGGGATCTTAAGGACCTGTCAAATTTTGCTCGGGCGGTCAATCTTTTTCCTCATATGTCATCGATGATGAAAGTAGAGCAAGAACCGAGGATATTTATTGCTAGCAGATCAATAGATGCCGGAATCGATAGTATGCTTTTCACTGATTGCCGTTCAGCCGCGGAGGCTAAAGAGTGTATTAGGGCTGTGAAGGCAGAGACTCCAGAAGATGGTGGAGTGCATGGTTGTGGGATGCGCCGCAATGTAGGATATGTGGTGGAGGGTTGCAGTGAAGCATGGGTTAAAGCTATGAACGATGTAGTGATTGCACTTATGATTGAAAAGGCTGGGGCGATGGAACAATTGGACGAAATTCTGTCTCTTAAGGGACTGGATATGGTTCAATTTGGCCCTGGAGACTATTCTATTAATATCGGGCAGGCAGGAAATTCAAGAGGGCCTGATACGCAACGGGCACATCGTGAGATGATAGAGAAGGCACTTAAGAAAGGTGTCCACCCAAGGGTAGAGATTGGTAGTTTTGAGCAGGCTAAGCCGTGGATTGAAATGGGTGTTCGTCATTTTTGTGTTGGATGGGATTGGCGCACTATTTATGATTGGTGCAAGAATAATGGCGAAGGCATGAAGAAATTGCTGGCAGAATCAACGTAAGTCAGATTAAGCTAGTCACAATTAAATAAAAACAGTGGGCAAATGGGGTTTCTCATCTGTCCCCTGTTTCTTTGATGTCAGTTTTATATAAAGTAATTGATGAGCAACTAATAGACTAAGGTCTAGGCCCTTTTTGCTAATATATGCCGAAACAGCAAGATTGTCTTTGATATAGCTGGCTCCTCGGGTAGGATTCGAACCTACAACCTAGCGGTTAACAGCCGCTCGCTCTACCATTGAGCTACCGAGGAAACTGTATCTTGGTGAAGAATAATTCCATAAAAGTATAACATATAAGCTGCCGGGCCTGGATTCGAACCAGGGCTAAAGGAGTCAAAGTCCTTCGTGCTACCGCTACACAACCCGGCATTGACACTCATGGTGCCGAAGGTCGGACTCGAACCGACACGAGAGTTACCCCCCAACAGTTTTTGAGACTGCCGCGTCTACCATTCCGCCACTCCGGCATGTAAAATGCCGAGGAGCAGAATCGAACTGCTGACACGCGGATTTTCAGTCCGCTGCTCTACCTCCTGAGCTACCTCGGCGTATCTAAATATTCTAAGGTTTTATCATATGTACTGTCAAGCCGTCTAGTTTTAGCTGCTGCCGGGTTTAACCAAAGGTATCTGCTTATCGGTACAGAGAGGGCATTTGTCGGGATTATAGGCTATTGCAGGACTATGAATACAACTAAAAGAAGGGACACCGAAATCTACCTTGTTTATACTACGGTCTACGAGAAGGCCGACACCGACAACGATGCCACCGAATTTACTGACTGCCTTGAAAGTATCCCATACGGAACCTCCAGTGGTCATGACATCGTCAACCACCAGTACTCGTTCTCCTTGCGTAATACTGAAGTCACGGCGAAAGGCAAGAACTGAACCTTCTTTTTCAGCAAAAGCACACCTGACACCTAATTGCCGGGCGGTCTCAAAGGCAAGAATGATACCGCCGGTCATTGGGCCAACAACTATCTCTACTTGTTGGTCTATGAAATTCTGTGCAATAAGTTGACATAATCTGCTGGTATGATGTGGATATTGCAGGATGCGAAACTTTTCCCAATATATTGGCGAATGCAATCCGGAAGTAAGGAGAAAATGACCCTCTTTGACTGCCCCTACTTCCTGAAAAATCTTTAAAATATCGCTACTCAAGTTGCACCTCCTGAAGGCTGTTGCTTATTGTTTAGCAATTAAGAAGCTGAATCCAGTTCGGGATAACTGTAATGCTTTGTTATACCCCACTCACCTATTGGCCAGTAAGTGATGACTGCCTTACCAATCATGTTGTCACGCGGTACTGTTCCCCATGAATGTGAATCGTTTGCATTGTTCCGATTGTCCCCGAGTACAAAATATTCCCTCTGTGGAATGTATTTCTTTTCCATTGTATATGTTGGATTTTCTCTCAAGTATTCCTCTTCCAGAGGAATCCCGTTAATAATTGTCTTTCCATCTTTAATCTCGATGGTTTCCCCAGGTAGTCCTACTACACGCTTGATAAAGGGATAATCGGAATGAACTTTTTCAGGTGGCTGGAAAACAATAACGTCACCACGCTCGGGATCTGAGAAGAAATAGCTAGCCTTGGTAACTATTATCCAATCGCCATCATTAACACTTGGAGTCATACAGGCATAACGGACTGTATAACCTTCAATGGTATATCGCAGGCCAATAAACATTGCCAGTGCTATCAGGATAGTTATGGTAATGTCACGGATAATCTTCATCATCGTGCAGTTATTCTAGCATTGAACCTAAACCTATGGCTAATTTACTGTAATAAGAAATATAATGGCGGGAATGGTATTTTAGCCGAGATTTGTGGAAAGAATATGGTGGATTGTCCTTTGTCTGATGGTGGTGTCAACCCTGTATATGGTTGGTTATCTTGCCTCCAACACTGATTCAATGATAGTATCTGCCTACTTCGGGCCGCTAGCTCAACTGGCAGAGCAGCTGACTCTTAATCAGCAGGTTCAGGGTTCGAGTCCCTGGCGGCTCACTGATTAGATTCAGCATTGGTACTAGCCTCTGTTAAGTTATTTAAAACATTACCTGTCAATAGTATAGCTTTTATTGTTTGTTAATAACTCTTTGAGAATTCTGTAAGTAGCTTGGAAACTCACCGTGTTATACTTTGCTCTAAATACATGCTGACATGCTAGAAGAGTAGCGTGCTAGTACAGGGATAAAGGATTTCCTGTCAACTGCGCAGGTCGGTATTTAAATAGAAATATGAGAAATTGTAACAAGTAGATTAGAGGAGAAAATAACTATGAGCAAATCTATCGTAATATTTATTTTGGTAGGGTTGCTGGTAGCGGCGATAGCATATAGTGGCGTGCAGTATGCCAATCTCAACAATCTAACCCAAGAGCTACAAGAATCACGTACCCAATACTTGGAATTGGAAAGTAAATACGAACCGACATATGAGCAGGAATCCGCTAAATTTGATTACTTGAGTGAGCAATACAGGGAGTTGGAAAGACAGTACGTACGTTTAGAATACCAGATAGAACTAGTTAGTAGCGGACCAATTGAAGAAAGGGATGCTATAGCAGAGGCTCAACGGGAAGCAGAATACTGGAATGATGCGTATAAGGCAAAACCAGGACCATGGCAAGTCGTCAGGGAATTTCGGGATGAGGAAGAGATGCGGCTTTGGCTTCTTCAGGACAATACGGATAGTAATGAATACATTACTAACCAATTTGATTGTGACGACTTTGCCCGTTTACTTCAGGCACGTGCTTATAAAGATGGATATGTAATGTCAATTGCACTAGTGACTCAGGGTGAAAATGAGTGGCATTTTGATAATGGGTGCTTTATTGGCAACAATTTTTACTATGTCGAGCCACAGAGTGATCAGTTCTGGTTACGCTGTAAAATTGATTAAGCTAATATTATCTAGCTGTGGTAGTGGTTTAGCTGTATTATATTGGTCCTCATCGAATGAGTAATGAGTTAGCGCCTAAATCTGCGAAAGATATTTAGCAGCAGTTTATATGGTAACCATAAAATAAAGGTTTGTTTGACCGTTATATATAGCTCTGCGCCATAGTAGTATTAAATATATGAACCATACATCAATAATCCAGTTTCTAAGGGACAAGGTGTTATCCCGTAAATCATTTCAGATAGTGGCGTTCGTTCTGGTATTGGCCTTAGCCGTAACGCTTTTTATCATAGCTCGCACTCACCTGGAGATAGAACGATTTCTAGCTTATGGTTATACTGGGGTATTTCTGGTAAATATGGTTTGTTGTGCTTCAATATTGTTTCCTATTCCTGGAGAAGCAATCAATATCGCTGCTGGAGCGGTCATGAATCCGTTGATGGTTGGATTTGTTGCTGCAGTTGGGGCTACCGTTGGAGAGCCAACCAGTTATCTGGTTGGCTATCTAGGGAGGAAGATAGCCCTGACCGGTTATTGGGACAAATATAGGAGTGCTGAGCGATGGATGAAGCATTATGGCATTTTCGCCATTTTTCTTTTTGCGTTATTGCCTATATTGATATTTGATCTTATTGGCATAGTTGCAGGGTCGACCAGGTATCCTTTATGGAAATTCTTGCTGGCTTGCTTTGTTGGTCGACTTCTCAGATGTGTTATTGAAGCATACTTAGGATTTGGACTTCTGACTTTTATACCAACGTTCTGGTAAGTTATCTCAAGTTGACTTGTAATGCTTATTTGATAAATACCCTTTTCGTAGTGCCCAGAGTCTTTTTATATATACAGGTCCATCTTTCATTAAACTGAAAAAGGATCGGTCAGTGTATGATCTAATGCTCACCCAACAAGCGCCACATCTATTAGTACAAGAATAATTATTTATCATTTCTTTCTGATTAGGAAACTTGTAACGTTGCAATGAGCATGGAACAAAACTTCCATCAGGCGCCACCACAAAAAAACTAATGCCAGCCTTACAACCCGGCATATAATCCTGTTCAAAAAACTTTACAGTATCTAGAAGTACTGTATCTGAATTGGTTATACAATCACTATGCTTTTTCAACTCTATCAGTTCATGGATATTCTTACGGAGAAGTTTTAAAGCCGCTGTATCATTTATGGAATAGCTTTGGTCGCCTGTGCGTAACGAAGTATATGCACTGTATGAGACAGATACCCCCCAATTCATAGCGGTTTTAGCTATGGGGAGTAACTCATTAAAATTGGCTTTAGTTATAGCAGTATTCAGTAGGATATCGCGATAGCCAATCTTGACCAATCTTGGGATAGTATCGCTAAGATGTTTGTATAGACCACGGTGTCGCCGAAAATCATCGTGCCTCTCATCAGGGAAGTCAAGCGATACTGAAAGCTGGTTTACTCCTGCATTGTGCAACTGTAAATATAAGGATTCATTCAGTAGGGCTCCGTTAGTTACAAGGATCAGATAAGGTCTTCCTGTCCCATGCTTGATTGCTGAGGCAATCTCGATTATATCTTCACGGAGAAGAGGTTCACCACCTGATATCTGTACAACTGGAGGTCTCAGTTGTTGAGTTAATTTTGCATAGTCATCTGGCGCAATTTGCTTTTCATCTTTTATCACGCCTCCAAGGTCACAATGCCTACAGTTACAATTGCATGATAGTGTAACCTCTAGTGACATAGCTAAAGGACGATTAGTCAGATAATTTTTGATACCACCATACGTGATACCTAATATATCTCGTGGGCGAATATTTGTCGTCATCTGCTGTTAATAGTTATTCTATCATATACAAAAATGTATTAGTGCTGTCCATGGGCAGGTGGATAACTATTTTATTATGGTCTTCCTGTATAGTTGTTTTACGTAATGAGGATGATGGTAAAATAAAGTTATGCCAGCAAATTTACCACCACAATACATTGAAGCTGAAAAAAGGTATCGAATGGCAAAAGATACCGAAGAGAAACTTGACGCTTTGCAGCAAATGCTTGCCATAATGCCTCATCACAAGGGAACCGATAAATTACACGCGGACTTGAGAAAAAAAATTGCGAAGCTTTCTCAGGAGGCGGAAAAAGGAAATGCTACAGCAAGGAGAGCAGGCTTTTACATTGAAAAGGAGGGCGCTGCTCAGATAATGTTGGTAGGACATACAAATGTAGGAAAATCCCAACTATTAATTTCCCTTACAGAAGCTGCGTCTGCTGTAGCTTCGTATCCTTTCACTACAAAGATGCTTATTCCCGGGATGATGAAATTTGAGAATGTGCAAATTCAGGTAATAGATACACCACCCATAGAGCATAAGGATATACGGACACTCCTGGGTAATTCACTCAGACGGGCTGATTTAATTGCCATTGTAGTTGAACTTGGCTCAGATCCGATACTCCAACTGGAGAGCACTTTAAGAATAATGAAGGAAACTAGAATAGAGATTATTAATAGTGGACAGGAAATAACTCCCGGAAGTTTTACTAATAAAGCATTAATTATTGCAAATAAGGATGATGTTGATGATGCGATGGCGGGTTACAAAAAACTGAAAATGCGATGTGAGGGGATGTTTCCTGTAGCTTCTATCTCCGCTAGAGAAGGGCGCGGTTTGGATGAATTAAAAAAAACTATCTTTCAGGCTTTAGATATCATTCGTGTGTATACTAAAATACCTGGTGGCAAGGTTGATTTAAGTGATCCGATGGTTATGAAGAGAGGAGATACAGTAGAAGATGCGGCGGAATCGGTACACAAAGATTTCCGTCAGAAATTAAAATACGCTGTTATTTGGGGTTCAGGGGTTTTTGATGAGCAGCGAGCCAGCAAGGGGCATGTCCTTCAGGATGGAGATATCATTGAGTTTCATATCTAGCCTGTGTTGCTTGTATGTTGAGAGATATACTTCTGATTAAGAGTTAAACGTAGCCGCAATGGAAACCCACTGCTTAATTTTCTGATTTAGAAAACTATCCGGATATTTCCAGTATTTTAGAGAAATATCAGCCCATAATTTGTTCACGCTTTCTGTTAATACCTATTGCTTAAATGTGTCATTTGGTATAATTAATGGAGTTGGAGTGAAATTACAAATCCATGGATAAATGGTAAGGGGGTATAAAGATGTTTAAAAAAATACTTGTTCCATTAGACGGATCGGAACTTGGGGAACTGGTCTTACCATATGCAGAAGAAATGGGTAGGAGATTGGATTCGGAAATTGTCTTGTTACATTTTTGCACACCTGATTTAGAGCGGTTTTATCATGAGCACCAGGTTTATCTGCAGCACATGGCTCAAATTGTGAAAAGGCACACTAAGGGGACAGTGAAAACCGTTGCCTTGGCTGGACGGGCTAATAGAGTTATTGTGGATTATGCCGTAAAGGAAGATGTAGGTCTTATTGTTGGAATAAGCCGCAGTGAATCTGACACAAGCAAATGGGCCATAGGAAGTACGGCGGATAAAGTGATACGAGAAACCAGTAAACCTGTACTAATCATCAGTGCGGAGGGGCCAAAAGTAAAACGTGAAAGGAATAACATACTGAATAAAGTGCTTGTTTCTCTGGATGGTTCACGTGCGAGCGAAGCTATTTTACCTTATGTGAGGAACTTCATGAAGAGCATACATGATAATGCAGAAACAGAAGTCACTCTCTTGCGCGTACTACCTCCGTCTCACCATGTTCCTGTGGGGGAAGCAGTTGTTACAGTTCCATACACTGACGTAGAGCTATCTCAACTCAAGGAACAGGCAGAAAGCTACTTGGAAGGAATCGGAAAAGAATTAGAACAAGACGGAATAACTGTTCATTGCGATGCAATTGTTCGTTCTGTTTCCACTGCAGATCAGATTCTTGACTTTGCCACAAGCAAAAATGTCAATCTTATTGCTATGTCAACACATGGACGAACCGGCATCAGTCGCCTATTTCTGGGCACAACTACCGATCGAGTGCTACACAGTGTCAAAATACCAATCCTACTGATTAAGCCTATTGAAGACTAGGATATATTCTTGTGGTACGACTTGTATCAATAGCCAACTTCAGTTCCGGCAAAGAAGATCAGCATCAGGACGAAACTGAGTACGATAACCGCTAGCCCTGTATCGAATAATTTTTCGTATTTGGCTTCTCCTCCCTCATGTTTGGCTACCAAACTTAAGGATGTAGCTGTAATGACAATGCCGATGACTGTAATGCCGAAGATTATGTAGGTCATAACCACCTCCTTTGTGTACCAGTATTATTGTTAACCAAATAGCCTTTGTTAAGTTACTTTAGACTTAATACATTAACATAACTTTTCTGGATATACTATACTTTTTAAATAAATTGTAATTACATTTTCGTGCCAGTGTATCATTAATTTCGCATACTAGTTGCATTTGCCAGGTACTGGATTAAAAGGCACATTTTATATAAACTTTCATATCAGCTCAGGTTCTTACTGATAGTGATACTAATACAACCGATAGTATTACTGTGGCTACTAAGTATAAAATGCTAACATATTGTGTAATGTTTTTTGGTGTTATTCAAAATACATTCATGGGGAAGTGTCGGAATTGGCAGACGAGCATGACTTAGGATTGAATTATTAGCTTCAAAGTTAACCTGAAAGTTAACCTCCATACCCATTCTCTTTAGCTTGGTAGCAATCTGTTTACTAGGCTTCTTCCTACCACTTAAAACCATAGAAATATATGCCTTGCTGACTCCTAGCTGTTTAGCTAATTCTATCTGACTTGGTTTATTACTCATCATTACCTCCTTTTAATCGTTTTCTGCCCTCTGCTGGCTTCCTTTTCCTCTCATAGTTCAATTCCATTACCATCCAATCTCGACCAAATTTCTTGCCTTTAATCTTGCCATTTATAAGTAATCTTCTGATATGACTTGCCTCAAGTCCTAGTTTCTCTGATGCTTCTGCTACTGTATACATGTGTATATTGTACACGTATACAGGGATATAATCAAGTATTTATACGTAATTTTGATTGAAATCGAGTAAAGCCCTCTGCCCAAGGTGATTTGAAAATACGCATTATTTTCTTTGTACACTCGTAACCTTATTCTTACTTCAAAGCTATTTTGAGATAGGGAATATTAAAGTGCACCCTTTGCTATAAGATTATTGAACTTTAGCTATGTAATTAGTAGCAATACCCAATGTATGAATATACAATGTGTCAGACGAGGAGCAGGTTAAAATGAATGAACAAAACCAGAAATTGAAAAATTCG
>SDBU01002937.1_pt1 | contig 22155 bp, 16 predicted proteins | sample 2277071 | NCBI WGS metagenome assembly SDBU01 (sample SAMN10397929, study PRJNA504765) | marine sediment metagenome | isolation source: marine sediment core GS08_GC12, 126 cmbsf | place: Arctic Ocean: Gakkel Ridge, Loki's castle | collected 2008 | reverse complement strand
CAGATTGTAATCTCTACCTTGGGATGTTTGGCCCGAAAACCGATAACTCTTTGACCGTCGATTTCCTGTTCGCCAAGCTCTTCGACTACAAAACGAGGACTCTCTTGTAATTCGCTAATGACATTTCTTAGTGTGTCCATATAATTTGGCATTGAAGGCAGACCCTTCAAGTCAATATAAGCCGCCTCTTTCTTAGAAACAGTCAGAGTCAAAATCCTGCCGGCCTCCAGGTCAATGATGCTAACAATATCCTCCATATTCGACATAGTTCTTCTAATTAGTGAACCCTTTATCTGATCGTGAATGACCGGCCCTTGCCCCTCTTGGCCGATAATGATGTCTAATATCGCAGTCTGGGCATTGAAAATCGGTTTAATGACATCAGCGAATGTAACTGTGGCTGTTGATAGACCCACAAAGTGCATCACTATAAGTACCCCGGAAATTACCACTACTGCGGCGGCTAATTTTGTAATTGGACTTTTCATAATTGTTCTCCATATATTCGGCGTAGTCACGCCTGATTTTTCTTTTTCTTTCTTATCCAACGCCCGCAAAACGTTGTCGAGAACTCTTTCATGTGTTTCGGCGCCGGCTTTGTAGCGCAGCTTCTTAATTAGCTTGTCTATATCTTCTGCTGGTCTCATTTTCTTACCTCGCCGTTCAGGATTGACCGCAGCTTATCCAATCCGTACCGGTACCGGCTTTGGGCTGTTTTGATTGAAATATTCTGCAATTTGGCTATTTGTCTAAATCTCAAGTCACCATGCAAACGAAGCACTATTGCCTCTCGCTGCTCATACGGCAGCTCCGTCATCGCGTAACTTAATTTGTGTAATTCTTCACTGCATATCACCAACTGAACCGGGTTTTTTGCATCTGATGTCGCTTGTTCCGGTCCGTTGGCTGCAGCAGTTTGTCGGCGTTTGTTCCTGCGGGTGTAATCACGCGACCGGTTAGCGACACAGGTTGCCAAATAGCCTTTCAAACTTCCTGTTAGACGAAACTTTTCTACGGATTGCACAAACGAGATAAAAACATCCTGTACAACATCTTCGGCGTCCGCTTTGTCATTCAAGAGGTTGGCTGCTAACGTTAGCAAATCACCGGCGTACTTTTCGTAGATGAGCCGGAAAGCACCCCTGCCGCCGCGCTTGAATTTCCATAAAAGTAATCTGTCTTCGAGCATTTGAGACTCACTTGCCTGATATCAGAACAATCGATTGTCACTAATATAACGATGAAGGGATATATTTTGCTCTAAATAAACTCTTTTTTTCCGGCAGATTTTGCTTTTCCGCCTAAATTGCCCGATTTTGCCAAAAGAAAAGACCGACCCCTGCTTTTTGCTGGCAGGGGCCGGCCCTTGTAATAGATACCAAAGTTGGTTGATAAATTTACTTCGGCAGATTTTCCGGTGCTACGTCTTTTACACTCAAATCACCGTAGATGACACGATACGTATCGGCCCCTTCCGGCAGATACCAATATATCGCCTTGTCCGCTTCACCCAGCTTTACACCATTGCCCGCATAGTGCCACTCGCCCCCGGTCTCTAATAGTTGGTGGAATATCATCCCTTTCCCAAAATTCATTCCCATTTGCGATGCTTCTTCTTCCGAAAGATTCAATGCCATCATCTTTTCTCCGAGCAAAGGCATTTGTTTCATGGCATTTTCGGTGCCTATCGCCTCAGGGAAAGTACCATCCCTCATCACCTTGGCCCAAATCCGCAGACTCTCGATAAAGTCCTGTTCGGTGGCGTTTGACATATCAAAGTCGGTTTGCTTTAAAGTATATCCAGCAGGCACGTCCATACTCATCAAAGAGTCATCTATCGGAGGATCAAGCTTGAAATTCTTCAAAATTACAAATAACTGTCCCAAACTAAGCTCCATCCTTATTGGATGAGCTGTCTTAGGGTCGGCCCATATCTTCACTTCTTCGTTCGGGCCCCTGATTACAAAACCGACAGCTTTTTGGCCATCTATTTCCTGCTCGCCAAGTTCCTCATAATTATCCTGCAGCTCAGCAATGATTTTTCGAATAGCCCCTACGTAGCTTTTTGTTCTTTCCCCGAGCGAGCCTTGTATATCAACATAAGACGCTGTGTTACCTGCGTCATTGAGGACAAGCATTTTTGAACTTTCCAAGTCAATGACCATCGTCATTCCCGGTATGTTCGAGATGGTCCTTCTGATTCGTTGACCGGCAATTATCTCATGCATGGTGGGACTTGTTTCTTCGTCGCCTACAATGAAGTCGAAAATCATAGTCTTCGCATTGAGGATAGGCTTGACAACATCAGCAAAAGTGACGGATGGCCCCATCATATAATGGACGCCAAGGGCAGCCACGACGAGTACTGCCGCCGCAACTGCTATTCTTGTGACTGAACTTCTCATAATTAGTCTCCTTAGTTTGAGGCCTGCGCCGGCTTTGCCGGTCGCTTTGAGCCTCACATTCTGTTCTCTAATAATACGGTTTAAGACCTCATTTTCGAGGTCACTCTGGGCCGCTGCCCTGCCATTGTTGATTAAGCGCTCTCGAAGGTTTGTTAGCTGCTTTACCTCGGCTTGACATAAGTGGCAGTCCTTCAGATGTTCTGTGACTGCTTGTTTTTGGGGTTCGGCTAACAGATCCTCAAGATAGGCAACCAAAATTTCTTTACATTCTGCACAGTTCATTTTTGCACCTCATAACTTTCTGTTTCCTTTGGCTGCTGTAACGCATTACGCAGCATGGCATAGGCCCTTGATAATGTTTTTGTTATTGTACCTAAGGGTATATCGAGCTGCTCAGCTACCTGAGAGCATGACCTGCCGCCGTAATATCGCAGCAGAACAACTCTACGGTAGCTTTCGGGCAGCTCGGCAATTGCCGCCTCGAGCCCGTAATCCTGAGACAATTCCGGGCTGGCAGCTTCGGCTGAGAACGAACGGATAACTTCCCGCTGTTGGTGCAGCATGTCTTTCCTCTGATGTTCTTTCGCTACACGGTCGGCGATACCGAGCAGCCAGGAAAAGAATGACCCCGGTTTTCTTAGCTTGCTCATATTGAAGTATGCCCGCACGAGGGATTCCTGGGCGGCTTCTTCGGCTTTATCCTTGTTGCCCAATTTACCGGCCAGGTGGGCCAGCAAAACCGCCTGATAACGCCGCACTATATAGCGAAAATCATCCGGATGGCCATCCAGGCAACGCTCAATGTAGTATGTATCAGTCTCAGACATATTAGCACCTCAAAAAATTATTAAGTATCCGTGTTCTCGCTATATAGTGCGGGATTAGCCTGTTTTGCGACATAAAAAAAATAAAAATAGTTCAGAAAGAATAGAGCAATCAGCCCACAAAAGCGCATAAGAAAGGCCGAGCAAAAGCCCGGCCTTTGTGATAAAAATTGTTTGGTAGATTTACTTTGGCAGATTCTCCGGTGCCACGTCCTTTACGCTCAAATCACCGTAGATAACGCGGTAAGTTTCGGAGCCTTCGGGGCGGTACCAGAAGATAGCGGTGTCGGCATCACTAAATTTTACGTCCTCGCCGGCATAGCGCCAGTTGCTCTCCGTGTGCAAATTCAGCAGAAACGTCAATCCACGAGTCATCTGCATCACGTGCTCCAGCCGCTCTTGTTCTGGGGTTTGATCATCACCGAACTCACCTTGCTTTTCCATTTCCATAGCGATTTTTGCCAACTCCGCTGGATTTACTGTCGGCGGGAACGTGCTGTCCTTAGTCCATGTTGACCACAATCTCAGGAACTCTATAAGATCCTGCTCGCTAATATCTGACAAATCGACCTGAATTTCCATACGCGTGTAACCATCCGGCGGAGTAAGGCTAAAGAGCGAGTCGTCCAGGTCAACGTCAAACTGGAAATCAGTTATAATCACGCTCATACTTGGAGCGCTCACGAATTCCATCTCCACAATAACAAGCTCTCGGGTTTGAGGGTCAATCCAAACTGTGTTAATCACATTCTCTTCGATAACGCGGAATCCTTGAAGCACTCGGCCGTCTATTTCCTTAGTTCCAAGCTCTTCATCCGCTCGGTCTGGAAGTGTCCTCAATTTTTCAATCGCCTCGAGCTGCTGCTGAGCCGGATCATTCGGCAGATTGGACATTTCTATTTCGATAAATTGTTTTCTCGGTGGTAGAATAGTAATACCTTTCTCCTGCACATAATCCATAACAGAAACATAGCCGCCGGGCGCGGACATTCGCATATACCCCGGCTCCTTGAAAGCTATTTCCACTCTCATGCTCGGCATACCTTCTATTGATGTAGTCGTCTCCACAGTGTAAGTCAACGTACGGGCGTTGTGTAATCTTTCGACAATTTCCGCATAGGCAGTGCTTGTAATATTAACCGAATCACTGAAGAAATTTAAGCCGATAAGCACAGCTATAATTATCACCGCAGCAGCGGCTATTTTTGTAACTGGATTTTTCATAATTGTTCTCCTTAAGACGCCAAGTGGCGTTGTTCGTTTTTGTGATTGTTGTGCAGTTTTGTTAAAGACAGAAAGCATTTGGCGGCGCAGCGTTTCGCGATGCGCCGGATTCGGCTCGGTGTCGATGTTCAGCCGACCGATGATTTTTTTGAAATCAGCTTCGTCTTTGAACATTTTATGTTTCTCCGTCAATAACGGTTAACAAATGGTTTCGCAATTCGTTAAGTATTCTGTGTAACGTAACGCGCACGGTTGCTTCTTTGACGTTTAGAATTTGAGCAATCTGCTCGTATTTGAGGTTTTCAAAGAACCTCAGCGTAACAATGGTCTGGTGCTGCGGCTTTAATTTCAGGATGGCCGTGTAAAGCTGTGGCCAATCCGGTCCGGATGATTTATCAGTGCCCCCGGCAGTAGAAGCTGTTATTGAGTCGGCTGCTTCTTCGAGCAGCTTTTTGCGTCGCGACGCTTTTTCTTATATAGGCGTTCGCCTGGTTGGCGGCTATGGCATACAGCCAGTTTTGGAAATCCTGCAAGGTTCGGCCTTTGAAAGTGCGAATCCTGCGGGCCACTTGAAGGAAGACCGTTGAAGTTACGTCCTCTGCGATTTCTTTGTTAAAGAGCCGATGGACACAGAACCGGAAGATTCGCTCATAGTACAATTCGTAAAGCCGACCCAATGCGTGAGCTTGCGTGCGGGCTTCGAGCACTAAATCGTCATCTTCTTTTCGCTCAACAAGTTTTGCCATAGCACCAACCATTGTCATTGGTATAATTGCGCAGGAGGGGATTATGTTACAAACAATCGTAAAAAAAATCCTGCAAAATGTATCTTTGGCCTGGAAAGGTCTTTCTTTGTCGCATGAAATTTCATTGCAAAATCAGTCGATTACGAATAATCTAAGCGCACATTTGCATAACTCTGAACTTTAACTATATGAGGAGACATAAAATGGATTCAAATCGTATTGAAAGCAGCTTTTCCACACCGAAGACGCATCACAGCAGAGTACAACTTTTGACGCGGCGGTCAGAAGTCAGCTCTGTCCTCTGTCTTCTCTTCTCTGTCCTCTGTTTTTTGTTCATCTGCTCGTCTATACGGGCCGACTGGCAGCCGGCTAAAGGCCCGCTTATGACCCGATGGGCAAAGCAGGTCTCGCCGGACAATGTCCACGTTGAGTATCCTCGTCCGCAAATGGTTCGCAAGAACTGGCTGAACCTTAACGGATTGTGGGAATACGCAATTCGGCCTAAGGATGAAGGACAGCCGAAAAAGTTTGATGGTCAGATTCTTGTGCCGTTTCCGGCTGAGTCAGCGTTGTCCGGTGTGATGAAGCCGGTGGGCGAGAAAAGCCGACTATGGTATCGCCGGACATTTGAAATCCCCAGGAAATGGGCGAACCAGAGCGTGCTGCTGCATTTCGGCGCTGTGGATTGGGACACGACAGTGTGGGTCAACGGTAAAGAGGTTGGCAGTCACCGTGGCGGATATGACCCATTTACTTTCGATATAACCGATGCGCTGAATGATGGCGGGGCGCAGGAAATTATATTGAGTGTTTGGGACCCGACGAATGCCGGCTATCAGCCGCGAGGCAAACAGGTAAAAAAGCCCGGCGGGATATGGTACACCGCAGTTACGGGAATCTGGCAGACAGTATGGCTTGAACCTGTCGCCGCCGCCCATATCGAGTCGCTCAACATTGTTCCTGATGTGGACAACAAGACGGTGGATGTCGGTCTGAATCTGGTCTTTCCAGCCGGCGAGGCCGCCGCCACAGTTACTGTGCTCGATAGAAGGAAAAAGGTTGCCAGTGGACAAGTCAAGATAACCGGCGAAGGCGGCATCGCTACTCTCAGTATCAAACTGGCCGTCAAAAACGCCAAACTCTGGTCGCCCGACTCACCTTTCCTCTATGACCTGAAGGTCACACTTACCCACAACGGCAAAATCGTCGACAGGCTTTCAAGCTACTTCGGTATGCGGAAAATCTCGTTGGGTAAAGACAAAGAAGGTATTACGCGGTTATTCTTGAATAACAAGCCGTTATTTCACTTCGGGCCTTTGGACCAGGGCTGGTGGCCGGATGGGCTGTACACGGCGCCAACGGATGGAGCACTGCGCTACGACATCGAGGTATTGAAAAAACTCGGCTGCAATATGCTGCGCAAGCACGTCAAAGTGGAACCTGCCCGGCTGTACTACTGGTGCGATAAGTTGGGGCTGATGGTCTGGCAGGATATGCCCAACGGCGATAAACACATCCGCGGCAGGGACAGCGACCTTGAGCGCAGCGATGAGTCCGCCAGGCAGTTCGAGTTAGAGCTGAAGCGTGTCATCAACGCTTTTGGCAACCATCCCTGTATAGTAATGTGGGTGCCGTTTAACGAAGGCTGGGGACAGTATGATACCGGGCGGATTGTGAATTTTATTAAGGAGCTTGACTCGACGCGGTTAGTGAATAATACGAGCGGCTGGGCCGACCGCGGCGTTGGAGATGTGCACGATATTCACAAGTATCCGGGCCCGGCTGCGCCGCCGGCTGAAGAGAACCGTGCTGCGGTGCTCGGCGAGTTTGGCGGTCTGGGTCTGCCGGTCAAAGGGCATACCTGGCGGGATGAGAAGAGCTGGAGCTACCGCGGTTATAAAACGCGAGAGGAACTAACTGAAGCGTACTTGGTCCTGCTCGAAAATTTACGTTCGCTGATTGGTGGCGGCCTGTGCGCCGGAGTATATACGCAGACGACCGATGTGGAGATTGAGATCAACGGACTGATGACTTACGATAGGGCGATGATAAAAATGGATGTCGAAAAGACCGCTGCGGCGAATCGGCGTTTGTATCTGCCGCCGCCTATTACTAAGACGATTGTCCCGACCTCGCAGAAACAAGGACAAAACTGGCGATATACAACAAGCAAACCGGGTGACGGCTGGCAGCGAGCAGGTTTCGACGATTCGGCCTGGCAGAAAGGTAAAGGCGGTTTCGGCACTGAAGGAACGCCCGGTGCTGTTGTCGGCACCGAGTGGAAGAGCTCGGATATTTGGCTGCGCAGAACGTTTGAGTTAGAGAACAAAAAACTTAGCCGGCCTCAGCTTTCAATCCATCATGATGAGGACGCTGAGGTTTATATCAATGACCGGCTCATCGCAAAGCTGGAGGGCTATACTTCCAGTTATATTCGAGCCGGGCTTGACGAAAAGGCGCAAAAGGTATTGAGGGTCGGCCCGAATTGTTTAGCCGTTCACTGCACTCAGACCACGGGCGGACAATATATCGACGTCGGCCTGGTGGATGTGATAGAACAATAGGCAGATTGATTCACTATTTGAGTTGAATCAAATATAGACCTTCATCATTGAGAAGTATTTCATGTTGGGAATGTCAGTTCAGGATTTGACTTGTCAGAAGCCGAAGCGGTTGTACTATTGCTTCCTGGTTTTGGTATTTTGTTCTGTCGGAGTTAAAGCCCCGGCAGATCAGTCAGATGAAATCATTCTGAGCAATGAGTATTGGTCTGTCAAAGTATCCCCGGGAACGTTGGAGATGAGCGCCGAGCTGACCGGAGGTGATAAAATCCTATTATCCAAAGGCCGGCCTGATTTAGGCCCGGTCAGTAATATAGTAAAGACCGGGCATCAGATACGATGGGTTCTGGAAACAAGAGGGATTAAGGTTGACGTTCGATTAGACCGGCGGGATTTGTCGATACAAATTATTTCTGATAAGACCGGTGTGTTTACCTGGCCTGTTTTGCAGGAAACCGCAAATATGAGGGCGTTAATCTGGCCTCGCTGGGAAGGCTGCTATATTCCGCTGGATGAGGTGCGCTGGGAGAAGTATCTGGTGGAGCATGGAGGATGGGATACATTGGAAGGTTTGAGCATGCCTTTTTGGGGTCTTGATTGCAACGACTTCTCGCTGACTTATATCATAACCAATCCTTATAATAACGTGATAGATTTCAGCAGGACCAAGGACAAGCTCGAAGCCCGGTTCTCCCATGAGTTCACATCTGTTCAATCGAAGAAAGAATATGGGTTCCTGATTCGGCTGGGGGACAACGACTCACCTGTGGGACCAGCTAAGCAATTTCGCCAATGGCTAATCGAGCAGGGTGAGTTTGTCAGTATGAAGGAGAAAATAAAGAAAGTCCCCAAGGCGGTTCGTTTGTTGGGAGCACCACATGTTTATCTTTGGGGTGATGCGTTTCTGACACGGCATGACATCCGTCCCAACAAGTGGAAATCGTTCTGTCGGAAGCTTCTCGAACAAAGCAAGGCCGGGCAACCCTCGCCGGGTAAACGAATTAAGGAACTAATGGAGCCGGAACATTGGGCAGAGGTGGTAGAAATCTGTAGCGCCCAATGGCCGAGCAAATATATCAAGAGCCAAGTGACCAATGAGCTGTCCCGATTATTGGAAAGGCCGGACTTCTACGATGAAGCCTGTTGGCGAAATGTAGTTCTTCCTGAGCAGGCAGCCAAATTATTTAAGAAGGGACCAGACGAGCTTACGACCTCAGAGCTATGCCGAATGAACGGCCTGATTCTACGTGCAGGCTTTGGGGAGTTTATGCTTGCTGTTGCAGATTGGGGCGATGGTGTTTCGATTAAGATGCTGAATCAGTTCAAGGAAAATGGTTTTGACCGGATGAGATTATGTGTGGAAGGCTGGGAGGGTGTAGAAAAACGTCCACACGTTGCCGTGCAGTCGGATCGAATGGGGTATTTGTTCGGCACCTATGATTCGTATCACAGCATTCACGACCCTTCGACGCGCGGCACGGATAGTACCTGGACTACGGCACAGTTTGATAAGGAACTCTTTGAGAAGGGGCCCATCGTTCGCAGGGACGGGAAGAAACGAGGGGGATTTAAGGGGACCGGTTTCAAGCTTAGCCCGATTGCCGCCAGAGCGTATGTTGAAAGGCGTGTTAGAGAGAACATGAAGAATGTCCCTTACAATTATTATTTTGTTGACTGTGATGCTTACGGCGAAGTTTATGATGATTACTCACCTTTTCACCGGGTAAGCCAGGCGGATGATGTTCAGGCCCGTATGGATCGGCTGGCGTGGATTCGAGATACATTCCGGACAGTCATAGGCTCGGAGGGCGGCAGCTCGTACGCCGCGGGAGTGATCCATGTAGCTGAAGGGATTTTCGGGCCTGTATTCGGGTGGGGAGATCCTGATTTGAAAGATAGAAATTCTGAATTTTATCTCGGGCGATATTATCCTCCTGATGGGCCAAAGGTATTCGTCAAGCAGGTGCCGATGAAGGAGCAGTATCAGTATTTTTACTATGACCCACGGTTTCGCTTGCCACTCTACGAGATTGTCTTCCATGATTCGGTTGTAACTACTCACCAATGGGCGAACGGCAGTCTCAAATACAGCAATATGCTCGATACCGTGGCGTTGACGGAACTGCTGTACATGGTTCCGCCGTTGTATCATATAAATCTGGAAGAATTTGACAGGCATCGTGATATAATGAAAAGGCATTATGATTTTTTTTCGCCACTGCACAAGGAAGTGGGCTTTGCACAAATGACGGACTTCAACTGGCTGGGTTCCGATCGAATGTTACAACGTACTGTTTTCGGTGATAAAGTGGAACTGGTGGCGAATTTCTCTCAGGAGTCTCGCCGGTATCAGGGAGTTGAAATTCCGGGTCGAAGTGTGTTGGCCAGATGGACAGAGAAGGGAAAGGCGAGGATACTGACTTTTACTCCAAATCTGAATGAGAGTGTGGAGAAATGAGCCTGGGAACAGACAAGGTAAGGAGTTTGATTGTGAATCGAAGGGATTTTATTAAGTTTGCTGCCGGTGGTGCAGCGGCGGTGATGATACCGAATTACGGTTGTTCGGTGGGCGAGGGGTCGAAAGCAATGGTCGAGCGGCCCAATATCATCCTTATTATGGCGGATGATTTGGGGTACGGTGACGTTGGCTGCTACGGCAGCAGGATAATCGAGACGCCAAATATTGATGCCTTGGCGAGAGGGGGGATGAAGTTTACGGATTATCATTCCAACTGTCCGGTGTGCAGTCCGACACGTGCGGCGCTGCTGACGGGACGCTACCAGCAGCGCAGTGGTATCGAGGGCGTCATCTATGCTAAAGGGCCGACTCGGCAAACCGGAATAGCATTAGAAGAAATAACCTTTGCCGAGGTCCTCAAAAGGCACGGCTATGCAACGGGGATTTTTGGTAAGTGGCACTTAGGTTATAACGTGGAATTCAATCCGGCAAAGCAGGGGTTCGACGAGTTTGTCGGCTATGTCAGCGGCAACGTGGATTATCACTCGCATATCGATGGGGCGGGATTCGACGACTGGTGGAAAAATTGCGAGAAGGTACCCGAAGAAGGTTACTGCACCGATTTGATAACCAAGCACGGGATAGAGTTTATTGAACGTCACAAGGATGAGCCGTTCTGTTTGTATCTGCCGCACGAGGCGCCGCACTATCCTTACCAAGGCCGAGATGACCCGCCGGAGCGTCTGAGTGGCGGCAGGAAAGGTAAAAAAACAAAGGGCGATGAGATTCTCCGGGCATATAAGGAAATGGTTGAGGTGATGGATGAGGGTATTGGGCGGATTGTCGAGACGGTCAGACGTTTAGGGCTGGAGCGCAAGACATTTATCCTTTTCTGCTCGGACAACGGCGCTACCAAGAGAGGTTCCAACGGTGCGTTATCCGGCTATAAAGGCAGCTTGTGGGAAGGCGGACACCGCGTACCGGCTGTTGTCTATTGGCCGGGGAGGATAAAAGCCGGTACAATTACGGACCAGACGGTCTTGGGAATGGATTTGTTTGCTACGATGATCTCAATCGCCGGGGCAAAACTACCGGCAGGTCTGGAACTCGACGGTGTTGACCTTTTGCCGATGCTGACGGAAGGCAGGAGGCTGCCGGAACGGATGTTGTTCTGGCGTTACAGAAAAGAAAAGGCCGTGCGGAAAGGACCCTGGAAGCTACTGGTCCAGAATAACCAGTCAAAACTTTATAACCTCGATGATGACCTTGGTGAAAAGAAGAATCTTGCCGAAGCAAAGCCGGACATGGTCAAACAACTTGAAGATGAGCTGTCGGCCTGGGAGCAGGAAGTTTCTGCTGGTGTTAAGCTGAGAGCGTGAAAAGCTACTCTGAAGTTGAGGACAGAAATTTGGTGGAAGATACATTTAATGCTGGAGGTATAGATTATGGAAAATAAATCGATAAGTCGGCGTGAATTTATTAAGGGCTGTGCTGCGGGCGCATCGGTGCTTGTCGGCTCAAGCTTGATATCAAAGGAAGCATTCGCGGCCGGGAAGAAAAAAACTAACGTTGTTTTGATAGTAAGCGATGACCATGGGCTTGATGCTGTTGGCTGTTATGGTAATCCTGTTATCAAGACGCCGAACCTGGACGGCCTTTCGGCTGAGGGAGTGCGTTTTACAAATGCCTTTTGTACGACGGCCAGCTGCAGCGCCAGCCGATCGGTGATTTTGACTGGTATGTACAATCACGCCAACGGCCAGTACGGACATGAGCACGATTATCATCACTTTATCTCTTTCCCCGACGTAAAATCTTTTCCGATGCTGCTTACTGATGCAGGGTACCGGACAGGGCGGATCGGCAAATATCACGTTGCGCCTGAGGAGGTCTATAAGTTCGATGTGGCGCTTCGTGGGAACAGCCGAAGTCCTGTTGAAATGGCGAATAACTGCCGGGACTTTGTCAGAGGTGATGATAGTCAACCATTCTTCCTGTATTTCTGCATGAGCGATCCGCACCGCGGGGGCGGCAAGGCGGAAGAGCTGCCGCATAAGCCGGACCGGTTCGGCAATCGTGCCAAAGGAGGGTATCCGGGCGTAAAGGAAGTCAAGTACGACCCCGAGGATGTGATAGTTCCGCCGTTCTTGCCGGATTCGCCCGAGTGTCGTGCGGAATTAGCGCAGTACTACCAGTCTGTTTCGCGCGTTGACCAAGGGATTGGACGGCTGATAGGTGTTCTGAAAGAAGCGGGGAAATATGATAACACGGTGGTTATCTATATTTCAGATAACGGGATTGCATTTCCGGGGGCCAAGACGACGCTGTATGAGCCGGGGATGAATTTGCCGTGCATTGTGCGAAGTCCGTTACAGAAGAAAAAAGGTATTACCTGCGATGCGCTGATTAACTATGCGGACCTGGCACCGACGATTATGGACTTTGCCGGTGCACTGTCTAATAAGAACACATTTCAGGGCCGGTCATTTAAATCTGTGCTCGAACGGGAACACCCCAGGGGATGGGATGCAACTTATGCTTCGCATACTTTCCACGAGATAACGATGTATTATCCGATGCGTGTGGTCCGTGAACGCAGGTATAAGCTAATCTGGAACATCGCGCATGGGCTGGATTATCCGTTTGCCAGTGATTTATGGGAGGCATCGACGTGGCAGGCGACGATAAGGGGCGGTGAGAAATATTACGGCAAGCGCACGGTGGAGGCGTATATACATCGGCCGAAATTCGAGCTATACGATTTAAAGAACGACCCGGATGAGGTGAAGAACTTGGCCGACAATCCGAAGTACAAAAGGGTGCTTACGAGACTCAAATCAAAACTGAAGGCATTTCAAAAGCGAACAAAAGACCCGTGGATACTCAAATGGCAATATGAATGAAGCGAACAATTTCGTGGCTCGTGACCCGTGCCTCGTTGCTCGTAAAGTGTGTAAATTCTAAATCCGAAGCACGAAATACGAAACAAATTCGAATAATCAAAACACAAAATTCAAAACCAGGCACAGAATAACACCGACTTACACAGACTCTGTGAAACACTGACTGACACTGAGTTTTGGCTTTTCGGCGGCGGAGTTGGAGGGCGTTTTAATTGATTCCGTCAGAGCAGAATAGGAGGAAAGAAAAAATAGACATATTCCTTTTGATTAGTCAAAAGGACTAGTACCATTTTAAAAGTATGAGGTTCGGGATGGAGATTCAGAAGTGAGAATCTGTAAACGTTTGGATGGCTGGTGGTTAATTCCGTCAAAAAACGCCGTATCTTCGAGCCGTCAAAAGGTCAAAAGACAGAACTTCGATATTGATTATTGATTAATGATGATTTATTATTCGTTCTGACAAGAATTGTGAGTTAGCGTTGACGGATTAGAAAATTTTGGGTATCGTACCGATTGACGGATTGCAAAAAGCAATCCTGAGACGCAGGCGAAAAAGCTTTTACTGATTATATTTTATGTGGTAATGTTGAAAACGATTCTCTAAGCAGACCTAATCTGGATGAAGTTATTGATTTCGATAAGGAACTAAAAGACCAACAAATCGGAGCCTGTTGTTACAGGAGTAAGAGTGACATGAAGGTCATTCTTTGAGATGAAAAATAGAGAAAGGAGCTGGATTATGAAAGCATTTGCGAGTTTTTTGGGAACAATGTTATTGATTTGCCTGGTTGCTCTGCTGCCGACCGCTGCCCGAGCAGACATAGTCGGGTCTGCGGGCGGCTCGGCCGCTCCAGCAGCAATGCTGGGGCCGTATACGATGACGCCCTTCCCTGATGACATAAGGCCCATTGGCCTTTATGAAACATCAGTTGACTCGCCGTTGGGCGGGACGGTGGATTTCAGTATTCAATTGCTGCACTTTACCATTCCCACCTGGCCCAGCTGGAGTCATGGCTACACCGGGGACGTATACTGGACATCAACTAATGTCTCTTCGGTGGAGTTGACGCTGCCTGTGCAGACCGGTGCGTTCTATTTTTATGCCCAGCCGAAGACGGATAGCGGAACTGTAACCACTGTAACCATTACCGCGAGTTCTAATGGCACAGATGTCAGCCAGGACGTGGAGTCGGATGGAGGTGCTGCATACTTTGGTTTTTACGCTGATGGTACGGACACCATCTCATCGATTATGATCACCTCAAGTATCGATTTTGCAGTGGGCGAGTTTGGTATTGCCGAAACCCTCCAAATTCCCGATGTGATTCAGGCTGTCATTGATATAGACCCTGATACTCTTAATCTAAACAGCAAAGGTAAATGGATCACCTGCTATATAGAACTGCCGGGAAACTACGATGTGGAAGATATCGATGTAAGTACGATAAAACTTAATGACGAGGTCCCGGCGGAATCACGTCCAACGGGTGTCGGAGATTGTGACGATGACGGTATTGCTGAATTGATGGTCAAGTTCGACATATCTGCCGTACAAGAGATACTTGAAGCGGGAGATGAGGTCGAGATAACGGTGACCGGAGAACTCAACGATGATACAAAATTTGAAGGCAGCGACACGATTAGAGTCATAAACAAGGGTGGAAAGAAGTAAACAGAAAGTTTTTGAATCTTTTATTTTTACTAATAAAACGCACACAATAAATGCACAAGTGAACTCATTTTCACATTAAGGGCTGGCTTGACCAGCCTTTTTTGGTTATATCGACGACCTCTGGATTAGAAAATAAAATCGGTGCTCTCGGTTCATCGGCTTTTAGGCGCTTTCTAAACAAATCTTGTGGGTTTAGTTAGAATGGTTATAATCTGTATGAATTCCCGTTCCCCGGTTGGAGTCGAGGACAAGTTTGGCAGGAATTACAGGTATATGAATGTGATTTAAGTACGAAAGAAGGATAAGTAAATGGCTCTATTGTTGGGGTATGATGTTGGAAGCTCGTCGATAAAGGCGACGTTGATAGAAAGCCAGACGGGTAAGGTGCTGGCGACGGCGACTTCGCCGGATAAGGAATTGGAGATTATCGCAAAGGAATCGGGCTGGGCTGAGCAGGAGCCCTCTACCTGGTGGGAACATGTCAGGAAAGCAACCCAGCAGGTTGCTTCAGAAATCAGAAGTTTGGAGGATGTGGAGGCGGTTGGGATTTCTTATCAGATGCACGGGTTAGTTTGTGTGGATAAGAATCAGGAGGTGCTGAGGCCATCGATAATCTGGTGCGACAGCAGGGCGGTTCAAATTGGTGAGAAGGCGGCGGTGGATATCGGGAAAGAAAAGTGCCTTAAGAGTCTGTTCAATCTGCCTGGCAATTTTACGGCGTCGAAATTAAAATGGGTGATGGAAAACGAGCCGGAGGTCTATTCGAAGATTGATAAAATAATGCTGCCGGGCGATTATATTGCAATGAAGATGACGGGCGAGATAAAAACGACGCCTTCAGGTTTGTCCGAAGGGATAATGTGGGATTTCGAGAAGGATGGATTGGCGGAATTCGTCCTGGAAAACTACGGAGTCTCTACGGAGTTAATAGCCCAGAGGGTTCCTACGTTTTCTATCCAGGGTGAGCTGACAAAAGAGGCGGCCAGCGAATTAGGTCTTAAGGCAGGGACGAAGGTGAGCTATCGGGCGGGGGACCAGCCTAATAATGCCCTTTCGTTAGGGGTATTGGAGCCCGGGCAAATCGCTGTTACCGCAGGGACGTCGGGCGTGGTGTACGGAATCAGTGATAAGAAGAACTATGACCAAAAGTCACGAGTCAATATATTCGTTCATGTCAATAATTCAAAGGACGAGCCGAGGTACGGTGTATTGCTATGCCTTAACGGGACGGGGATTCTGAATAGTTGGCTGAAGCATAATTTTGTCGGTGGTGAGGGATTGGACTACGAGCAGATGAATGAACTTGCGGCGGAGGTTGCGGTTGGGTCTGACGGGCTGGTGATACTGCCTTACGGCAACGGGGCTGAAAGGACATTGGAAAATAGGAATATAGGGGCATCTGTTCACGGCTGGAATTTTAATATACATAAGAAGGCTCATTTTCTGCGGGCGGCACAGGAGGGAATTGTTTTTGCGCTGAATTACGGGCTTGGGATAATGCTCGATATGGGAATTGAGCTGGAAACCGTCAAGGCGGGAAATGCGAATATGTTTTTGAGTCCGCTGTTTGCGGAGGCCTTCGCTACGATTACCGGTGCGACCGTGGAGCTTTATAATACCGACGGCTCGCAGGGGGCTGCGAGAGGGGCGGGTATCGGTGCGGGTATTTACAAAGGTGTTGACGATGCCTTTGTGGGCTTAGAGCCGGTTAAGAGTATTGAGCCGAACGAGAAGTTAGCAGAAGCCTATCAACAAGCGTATGGAAGATGGGAAGAGGTTTTGATAAAGTATAAATCCTAAATCCGAAACCCTAAATCCTAAACAATATCTAATGACCAAAATTCTAATGACCAAAACGGTCAGTTTGAGTACAGAAGCCATTTAAGCACTTAAGAAAGGAGCAAGTAAAATGGCAGAAAAATCTTTACATAGTATATGCAGATGGACATTTAATCCGGGTAAGGGCGGGTTTGTGCCGGGTGATATGCGGCCGGAATGGGGCGGCAAATTCGGTACGCCGGAGATGATTAAATTAGTCGCAGATAAAATTGTTCCAAGGGTGCCTGATAACGTCGAGTTAGGTATAGAGATGCACTACGACGCGGAAGTCGATGACGACAATGCTGCAACTGTGGCGGACGCACTTGTGGATTCGGGATTATATTTGGCGATGATAACGCCGGGGGCGCATTGTCATTTTGGATACGGTGGAGTTGCGTCCTTGGACCCGACAGAACGAAAAGCCGCCGAAGAATTAGGCACAAAAACAGTTGACCTTGCATACGGCGCTTTGAAAAAGGCGTGGCATCCGGACGCGGGCAAAGCGCCTTCTCTTATAATCTGGAATGGGTCGTTCGGTTATGACATTGCTACTATAGGTATCCATCAAATGTATCAGAATCTCAAGGAGAGCATCGCAGGGTTGTGTAAATATGAAGAGAAACAAGGCGGCAGCTTGTATATAGGATTTGAGCCGAAACCGAACGAAGGGCACCCGGCAATGCTAATCCCAACGGTGGCAAGTGCGTTATTGTTCTGGCGGAGAATCGAGGATGAGTTCGGGGTGCCCAGAGAAAAAAAAGGCGTGAATAAAGAGTTCGGGCATTCGGAGATGATAGGGCTCGACCACGTGGCGGATACGGTTGAAGAGCTGGACAACGAAATGATGGTGCATATGCATCTTAACAGCCAGGGGTACAACGATGGTATTATTCTCGGCGGGCCGGGCAAATATGATATCGACCACGGTACGCGGGTCAATGGTATGAACGTTGCTATTGCGGGGCTTATTCAGCAGGCGGGCTTTAGCCGATGGAAAGGTCACGACATGCAGGCACGGGCATACGATAATGCTGAGCAGGGTATCGACAGAGTGGTAAGAAGTGTGCTGAGCTGGGAGGCGTGTGAAAAAGCGGCGCAGGAGCTGGATACAGCCGGGCTGATGAAGGTATTAGCCAAACGAGAAACCGCCAAGGCTGAAGATATAATGCGGGGGGCGGTAGTCAACGCTCAGGGCTATTTCGATGAGATGTATAAGTAATTAACTACAGGTTCAAAAACAGAATAACTTTATGTTCTTGACTTTTCAGATAATCAGCATTGCGTCGCCGTAGGAATAAAAACGGTAGCGCTGCTGGATAGCGTGATTGTAAGCGGCGAGGATGTTGTCGAGGCCTGCGAATGCTGCGACCAGAGCGAGGAGGGTGGATTTGGGCAGATGAAAGTTCGTTATCATAGCATCGGTGATTTTGAATTTATAGCCGGGCTTTATGAATAAGCTTGTTGTTCCGCTTACGGCTTTGATTTGTGAGCCGGCGGCTATTGTCTCGAGGGTCCGGGTCGAGGTTGTGCCGACGGGGATTATTCGTCCGCCTTTACTCTTGGCTGCGTTTATTGTCCGGACGTTTTCCTCATCTATACTGAATCGCTCCTGGTGGATTTGGTGGTCTTCGAGGTTTTCCGTGGTTAGGGGTTTGAATGTGCCTGTTCCAACGTGCAGTGTTATGTATGCAAAACCGATGCCGGTTTGTTTTAACTGCTCAATAAGGCAGTCTGTGAAGTGCAGTCCGGCGGTTGGAGCCGCGACGGCGCCGGTATGCCGGGCGTAAACCGTCTGGTAGCGCAATTTATCCATTTGGGCGAGGGCCAAGTCGTCATCTCGTTTTATATATGGGGGCAGTGGTGGAAAGCCGATTTTATCGAGGACGGTTTCAGTGTCTGCCTGTGTCTTTAGCCTTAGCAGGCATCTGCCCTGGGCTTGCTTTTCGAGCAGTACGGCTTTGCAAAAATCGGCTTTTTGTTTGTCTTTTAGAATGAGAATCTCGCCGGGATTTAGTTTACGGGTACCTTTTAACATCGTATCCCAGGTTCCATCAGTATTTTGGGCGAGGAATAAACCTTCGAGTTTTCCACCGGTAGTTCGACGTGCAAAAAAACGAGCGGGCAAGACTTTCGTATCGTTAAGCACAAGGCAATTGCCGGGCGACAGAAAATCTCCAATATTGCTGAATCGGCTGTCGAGAATTTCACGGGTAGCGCGATTGAGAACCAGCAGTCGCGAGTCGCTTCTAACAGCAAGAGGGTGCTGGGCGATCAGCTCAGATGGTAAGTAATAATTTAGCTTTTCAGTTTTCATAATCAAACGTTATCAGACGGTCGGCAAAATGACAAAAAAAATTTTGCTGAATAATACACTAAATCAAAGGTTTAAGCAGCAGTATAAAGATTCCTGCAAAAGTGGTTCGATATGAGGGACGATACTAATACTAATAACACGAATCCAGCTTACTTATGGGAATAGTTTTTCAAAGGTGAGGGTTATGTTTGCAAGAAAGTATTTTGACAGAGAAATAACTTCAATCACAGCTTTGGGCAGGATTGAACTTACGCGACGAATCAAAGGTTTCAGAGGCCGATTTAAGTTGGATTTTACGGAAGATTACCTCAGCAATATCAGCGTTGACAGGTTGCGACATATCCTTTTGGCAGCGTTAATAAACGCAACGCCGCACCGTTAGGGAATTATTTCAAAACCGCCAATTTTTCTGCAAGCTCGGGAGAGGCTTTCTTATTGGCGCTAATGTGCTATTTTTTAGCTGTGTGTGTTTATGTACCCGGCTAACCTTCTATTTCCCACCAGCAAGACTTCCTGACCCTGCGTAAATCATAGTGGTCGGCTTCGGTTACGGGCTGAACATGTTGAGAAGAGTGAGTACGGTCGCGGAGTTTGCCGCCTTTTATTGTCTGGACGCCTTTCCATTTCCAGTATTCGCTGTGTCCATCGGCAAGGGATACGCTGCTTCCGTTACCATGCCGGACCATAGGGTCGTCCCACCATTCCTGCCTGTTCTGGTAAACAGCATAACTGTCGGGGGTCACCCAGCCTTCATCAATAAAAACTATTCTCTCGCTTGGGCTGCGAATCTGCATTCTTTTTTTAATGATAAGTCTCTTTATAACGTCGGCGGGGCCTCTGCCTTTGGGGTCCTGGGGCAGAGGATGGCCGTTCATAGAATCCATTGCAGCATAGGTTACCATCTCGCCCCGCAGGCCTGTGGGGCAGGCGTAAAGACCTTCGTTCTGGCAATATGGCCATAGGGCACCACTTTTGATTTCAGCTTTTTGCTGTTCCACCGGTAGCTGTTCGCCGCTTCCGTAATTACTATGCCAGCACCTTCCGACCCAAGGATTCTCAACGAGACCATTATACGTGTGGGTAACGCCGCCATCGCCGCTGACAATCCTGTCATCATTTTCATCTGCGTAGAGAATCCATGCGAGTGCGAGCTGCTTTAGGTTGCTCAGGCAGGCGGCGCGTTTACCCTGCTCCCTGGCCCTGTTCAGCGCGGGCATCAGTATCGCCATCAATATAGCAATAATGGCAATTACCACCAGAAGCTCAATTAATGTAAAACCTCTTCGTTTGCCCAATGATAGTGTTCTTTGCATATCTCCTCGTAGGAGAAAGAAAGCAGGCCCAGCCAGACCCTCCGGGTGGGGATTGCTAGGGGACTTGGACCAACATTTCCCGGATATTCCCAGAGTGTTTCCACTCCTTCCTGCTTTCTTTTCAGAACTACTTTACTTTTGATAATCCTGTTTTATAAGTATGACAAAATCAGAACTTCTTTGCCTGCTTTCGTGAAGTGGTCGTTCTTTTCAGTAGTCCTTAAGAATTTCTCGTCCAATCCGGCCGGTTGGTCGCGCCACCGTCCGGCGGCAATCCCCAAAGCATGTCACCTGGATGGCCCGCCGAAAATAAATAAGCACAAAAAATCATGCGTACGGCTTCGGTTAATACCCTAATCTGCCCCAGATAGCCTTCTGCATCTTGTGCAAATCCTCGATATCGTCGAGGCTTTCAGGCGTCATCTGGTGCAAATTGCTTGCATCATAGTAATTAATTGCGGCGAGCTTGCCGGTCTCTATCGTTTTCTTGCCCATGTACTTCCAATAATCAGAGTGACCATCTGCAAAAGAAACGTTAGTACCGTCACCGTGTCGGACAAAGGGCGGGTCCCACCAGCGCTCATTAACATAATGAGTAGCATAGCTGTCCGGAGTTATCCGGCCTTCGTCAAGAAATACTAATCTTTGCGCTGGGCCCGGGCTGGTAATCTCCGTCCTATTCTTAATCCATAATACCGTCCTGCCTACTCTTACCCCCACCCTATTATCATTGTGTGTCCCACTCCTGGGAATACCGTTCATAGAATCGCCTATGGTGTAGGTCCGCATCTCTCCGCTAACACCGGTCGGGCATCGGTAAAGCATTTCTTTCTTGCAATATGGAAATAATGCGCCGTTTCTAATAGCATTTAGCTGGATTTCCCTGGGCAAATGCTCGCCGGACCAAAAATCTCCACAATCGCCTCCAACCCACCACTGCTCACCTTTATGTCTGCCACTTGTGGGTATACTGGCCAGGCCATTTCCACCGCCAGCTGCTTCGCCGTTGACAATCCTGTCGTCGTTCTCATCCGCATACATAATCCACGCAAGTTGCAACTGCTTGAGATTGCTAAGACAAACTGCCCGCCTGCCCTGCTCCTTGGCTCGATTCAGTGCCGGCATCAATATCGCCATCAGAACCGCGATAATGGCAATTACCACCAAGAGCTCTATTAAGGTAAAGGCTTTTCTTTTGTCCATAATAATACTCCTTGTGAATTTTTCGTTAGCTTACTTTTTACGATTCTGTTTTTATGATGGTTATTTTTAATAATCTTTATAATTTCTCATCCATATTGGCCAGTCGCTCGGATTGGCGCCGCCTGCTTTGGTCCATCGGCCGGCTATGTCATAGCTTTTATGCCATTTTAACGTCCAGAGCTCTTTGAGTCCAACCTTTCTGACAGACCAATCGCAGAACTGAGCGTTTAAGAATCCATCGTGCCGGTCGACGGCATTGCGCTCCATTTCGTTTGTGTTCGGTCTGTCCGGCGGCCCTCCTGGGATTTCGGGAGGATTGTCATTCGCTCTTGGCCAGGCATCGACCCACCAGCTACCGGTAAATAAGGGTATATTACTCGCACCCTGCCACTCGGGCTTCCTCCAATGGTCTGAAATGGGGCTGCGTCCCCAGACACTACCCGATGGATCCGTCGAGCGAGGATTACACATCCACCCATTGGGACCGTAGCTGCCTATCCATTCACCGGTTTGCCAGGCTTGAGTTGAAAAGTAACCTATGCCCTGGTGAACACCCTCGCCCGCAGATTTTGTAGCCTGTGGGCATAAGCGCATCTTCACTCCGATATTGTAAGTCTCCAGCATCGGCTCGAACCACCACCTGCCGCTGCCGCCGCCTGCGCCGCTAAGCCAGTATCCGTCGTTATCATCACAATACATTGACCAAAAAAG
>SDBU01002936.1_pt1 | contig 22160 bp, 17 predicted proteins | sample 2277071 | NCBI WGS metagenome assembly SDBU01 (sample SAMN10397929, study PRJNA504765) | marine sediment metagenome | isolation source: marine sediment core GS08_GC12, 126 cmbsf | place: Arctic Ocean: Gakkel Ridge, Loki's castle | collected 2008 | reverse complement strand
GAGATGTATCGTGCTGCAATCGATAATCTCGACCGAGATTTCTTCGAACTTCGAGACGTATCAGATGTGTCCTTTTTATCTGGTAGAGTGCCGCCAATTCTCATCAGAAATGGCATTGGAAGAATCGTAGCGGCTGCGGCAGCGTCAGCACTGAAGAACTTCGACGGTTATAGATTCAAATATGAGTTGTCCCACATTATGACTGAAGTCTACCTGGCGTTGAAATGCTACAAGCTTCAGCATGGAGAGCTTCCGGATTCACTCGAAGAGCTCGTTCCCGAATTCCTTGAGGAAATCCCCGAAGATCCTTACGACGGCAAACCGCTAAGATACTCCAAAGAGGATAAGATGATTCACTCCGTCGGCGACGAGTTGAAGTCTTTAGATGATCTGACAACCGAGGAGTGGATACAACTGATGGACCCTAAGAAGGATGCCTTCTGGGATCTTGAATACCAATTAATCAAAATCGAGTTTTAAGAAAGCGGACAGAGAAAGACATGTTCCGTCAGTTTCATAGCAACAGGCAAAAGAGAGGGCAAGTGAAGAGAAGAACGACATGGTGGGTGTTGATCGGCCTGATCATACTGGCTGTTGGCGCAATATCTCTGCGCATATACATCAACTCGAAACGGCAATGGGACGACCCATACCCGCCGGAAGACGACGACCTGCTGCTCGAATGGCCCGACATCCCCGACGACGAAAACGCCTATTCATATCTTGAAGAGCTGAAAAACAAAGTCGTCCTTATGACCATGCCGGAATACGAGCGCATCCACAGGATGCTAAGCGACGAAGAAGAGTGGGACCACGAATACCTTGAAAAGCTCGTGGCAAGAAACAGAGAGGCATTCAAAATAGCCGACAGGATGATCGAGTGCGATGTTTTCCAACCCCCGAAACCAGATCCCATGTCATTCACCTTCCCTCCACTAAATCCAATAAGAGAAGTCGCACACCAATGGTACCAACAGTCATCGAGCCTCCTTGAGCAGGGAAAGGACAAAGAGGCCTTCGATACAGCCATCAAGATCCTCAGGTTTGGCCAGTTGCTGGAAGGCACCAAAGGATACATAACGAATTACCTCACTGGATATGCCATCAAGGCGATGGGATATGGAAGTCTCAGGGACTGCGCTGCAAAGTCAAAGCTCAAACCGGAAGAGATGAGAGTCTATATCGATATGCTCGCCGATTTGGGCGCTGATGAAGAGGGGATTATAGACGCCATGAGATTCGAGTATGCCCACGCCTGCGGAATGATCGACTGTATCGTCGCCGGGAAATACAGCCTCAGGGATTTCAGCTCCAAATACGGCCTCTACCCAAGACACCTCAAACCGGGCAGACTTTTCCAGCTGAACAAAACAAAGAGAATGCTCGCTGAGACATTCAGAAAACTCATAAGCAACTGCCAGAAAAGCCTGGTTGATGTTGACATGCCGGAGAATCTTGAGGAAGGGAAGCTCAATGTCTTCAAAGTCCCTATCAGAGATAGAATCCCATTCGGGGATAATAAGGTCGGCAGGATAATCTACGACTGGCATACCCTGACTCTATATGGTGTGTTCCACGTAAAGTGCCGTGAGAATTCAGAAGCAGGCATTACTCGCTTATTGCTCGCGCTCAAATGCTACAAGCTGGACCGCGGCGATTTGCCTGATTCTCTCGACCAGCTCGTGCCTGACTACATCGACAAGATCCCGATCGACGACTTCGACGGCAAGCATCTGAGATATTCCAAGGAAAAGAAAATCATCTACTCCGTCGGTCGAGACATGAAAGACGACGGCGGAAGAAGGAAACTGGATGAAGATAAGAGCTCCCCTCCTGAAGACGAAGTATGGCTTCATGATGATCAGGTTTACAGGATAGAGTTTTAGCCGGTCAATAAGACAATGAAAAAGAAACACAAGATAATCCTCATCGTCATGATCGTACTGGCCATCGCCGTATTCATCACCCACAAGATACTGACCTGGGACGAGCCGCCCCTCGATGACAGCGACCTCGCAGTGGAATACCTGGACATTCCAGATGACGAGAATGCCCTGACATACTTCCACCACGCCGCGGATCTCCTCCTTGCCGACGAAAAGGAATACACATCATTCCTGGAGCAAGCATACCATACAGATGAATACGATCCTGAAGTCTCTGGGAAATTCATTCAGAAACACGCCAAGGCTTTTGAACTCATCAAGCAGGGTCTGGAATGCAAACACTTTCAAATCCCCAAGAAAGACACGTTTATCGAGATGTTCGACGAGATCGAGATAGTCTCCCCACTGAGAAAAATCGGTCAAATGCTCTCTGCGAAAGCGCTTCACGTCTTCAAGCAGGGAAAGGAAAAGGAAGCTCTCGATGCCGCCATGGAATTAGTGAAGTTTGGACACATGGTTCAACACGGCAGAGGATCAGCGACGACTTACATCGTTGCCGCAGGGATCAAGCAAACTGGTCTCCAGAGAATGCGCCAAATACTGGCGGATTGCGAAGTGCCCGCCGAGCTGCTACTGCCGTGCATGCGGAGACTGGAGGACTTCAGAACAGGCAATGAAGTCCTGATCGCCACACTGAAGATGGAGTACAGGGTACATCGTAGCCTTGTGGATTATGCAGTTAAGTCAAGTAGGGCGACCTCACCATACAAAAGGATGATCCAGAATTACAGGTTCAAGCCCAACGCGACAAAGAACAAGATCATGCAGATGTACAGGTCCGCGATCAAGGAAGTACCAGACTCCTGGAGTGAAATCGCTGCTGCTAAGGCCGGCTATCTGGGTAATTCTGATGAACTCATGTGGAAGATCCAGTATTCGCCTGCACTGAACGCGGTAGGCAAGGCGTACATTGAAACATCCATCCCGCCATTAACGCTCTTGGTCAGGCAGAAGCACCGCTCCAATATCTCTGTTTCCGCAACTCAGCTATTCTTCGCCCTGAAATGCTACAAGCTCGACCACGGCGATTTGCCTGAATCTCTCGACGAGCTCGTGCCTGACTACATCGATGAAATCCCCATCGACGATTTCGACGGCAAGCCGTTGAGATACTCCAAAGAGAAGAAGATCATCTACTCCGTCGGGCCGGACATGGAGGACTCCGGCGGCAAGAGGCAAAGAAAACCGGTTACAGATCCATCTGATAAGCATTTCTGGCTACACGATGACGATGTTTTCAAGATAGATTTCTGATAAATGAAACGACTATGACAAAGAAAACACGGAACAGATTAATAATCATCGCAGTCGCTGTGATACTCGCGGTCGTTGTGGTGTACAGAATCTCACGAAGAGATATCGCGCCGCCGGATGTTTCTGATCTAATGGTCGAGTATCATCCCATAGCTGACGACAAAAACGCGTTCATCTATCTACACGAGGCATGTGAAGAATGGCAGAGATTCGAGAACAGCACTACTCTTCCATATGAAATCGTGGGTCATACTGTCCCTGTGGATCAGTACAATCCCGAAGAGATGGAAAAACTTATTGCGGCCAACTCCAGAGTGCTGGAGCTCTTTGACAAAGCAATGGAGCTTGAAAGACTTCAGTTCCCGGAAGTCATTAACCAATATCAACGACTACGATATCTCTCCTCATTGAGGCGGATTGGCGCACATCAAATCAACCGTGCTCTGCACATATTCAGAAACGGTGATGAGAAGAAGGCGTTCGATCTGCTGATCGACATCGCACGATTTGGATCGATGATAGAAAAGGGGGAAGGGATATTAATTCACTTCGTCATCGGGCAAGATATCAAGAGAAGTGCTTTGCAAAGGTTCAGAGAACTCCTCTCAGAGACTGATCTTGATCCAGAACATCTCACAACCTACATCGGGCAGCTCCGCGACTTCCATGAAGATGGAACAGCCGTTGTGCGTTCTTTGAAAGCTCAATTCAAGATTTGCGCCAAGTTAATCGACGACTTATATAACAATAGAGTACCGAAATCGGAAGCTATTCACTACGCTCCCCCGCGCAAATCCCGCTTCATACCTTATTCATTCAGACCCAATAAAACAAAGCTGATCGTCGCCAATGCATTCAGAACTTGCATCGCCAACATTCACAGGTCCCACACTGACTATCAGACTTATGAATATCCATTACCATCAGAGAGGAACCTCTTCGGAGAGACTATATTCATGGGTGATAACTGGGTGGGAAAGCTTCTCTGCTATGACCTATCACCAACACTCCATGAAACGTTCGCATTTAGGAGAAAATGGCAGACTTTGTCTCTTAACGCAACCCAACTGCTGATCACCCTGAAATGCTACAAGCTCGACCACGGCGATCTGCCTGAGACCCTCGACCAGCTCGTGCCCGACTACATCGATGCAATCCCGATCGACGATTTCGACGGCAAGCCACTCAGATATTCCAAAGAAAAGAAAATCATCTACTCCATCGGCTCTGACATGAAAGACAACGGCGGACCTACGAAAAGTAGAATCGAAAAACGCCGGAACTACCCAGGCCGATTCTGGAATCACAAAGACCCGTGGATAAGGATAGATTTCTGAACATAAGGGATATGGGAAGCGCACAATGACAAGAAAACGGCGTAGAGGAATTATCATATCCGTGCTTGTTGCGGCGGCTCTTGCCATCGGTATCTACTGCTATATCATGTCGAGAGATATTGCCCCACCTGATGTCTCCGACCTCGACTTGGAGTATCTCGACATCCCCGATGATGAGAACGCGTTTACATACATCGAGGAGGCCGGAATGATCTGGGAGCCTATTAGGCGAGGGATGAGGGTGCTCAACATTGTCGTTCCGATCGATAAGTACGATCCTGCCGCAATGGAGAAGCTGATGACCTCGTCTCGAATCGTCTTCGAAGAGCTCGACCGCGGGTTGGAATGCAAACAACTTCAGTTCCCAAGAATCACAAGCTTCGACACCACCCTGCCGTACCTCGCCAATTTCGTTGATCTGGCGAGGATGCAGCTGAACAGGTCGCTTCATCTCTTCAAGCAGGGATGTGAGAAGGAAGCTTTCGATGTCCTGATCGACACGGTGAGATTCGGCTCAATGACGGAAAGAGGGAAGGGATGCTTCAACAACTTCCTCGTGGGGCTGAAAGTAAAGCACATGGCTCTTGAAAGGCTGAGAGACCTCCTCGCGGAGACTACACTGAAGAAAGAGACTCTTAAATCATACATTAAGAAACTCAATGCGCATTTTGAAGACGGGGAATCTCTCGCTCACGCCATCAAGCTGAAATTCCACATCTTCTCAGTCGTTATCGACGAGCTCCGCGACGGTAGAAAGCCATACTCCGACGTTTTGACCGTCTCTCCCCGAAAGATGTTGAGGATGCCTTATTCATTCAAACCCAATGAAACCAGGAAAATGCTCGCCGATGATTGCAGAAGATCTATGGCAAATCTAAAAAGACCTTCTAACGAGTTCGAATACTCCAAGTTTGCTCCAGCTTATTGCAATATCGCCGGCGTAAGTATCTATCGGGGACGAAACTGGGTGGGCAGACATCTCTGTTACGTAGTTATGCCTGCTTGCGAACGTTGTGTTATAAAGATGAGGAGGAGTAATGTCTCGATAGTCGGAACGCAGTTACTAATCGCCCTGAGATGTTACAAGATCGACAATAATGACTTGCCTGAGACACTCGAGGAGATTGTTCCCGAATACATCGATAAACTTCCCGATATCAACTATGACGGCAAGCCTCTGAGATATTCTAAAGAGAAAAAGATCATCTACTCTGTTGGCGACGACATGAGACATTTAGTCGGACCAACGATTGAAGAAATAGAGGAACAAGACAATAGGAGAAGCCTGAGACCGTTCCTCTGGGATGAGGGAAAGCCCGCGTTCAAGATAGATTTCTGAGCACAGAATATATGGCAAATATGATGTTCAACTTCATCAAGAGACACCGGACGTTAGTCGTGATAGTCCTCATCGTTGCCGGACTCTGTCTTCTGATGTACATCAAACTTTTCCGGGGAGATATCGAGCCGCCGGACGTAAGCGACCTCGCAATAGAATACGAGAACATCCCCGACCAGGAAAACGCCTTCACGTATATCGATGATGCCGGCGAAATCTACATGACATTTCATGACCAAATCAAGCCGCGCGAGCAGCCGGTCCGAATGACGGAATACGATGCGGAGAGGATGGGCGAGCTCATGTCTCTGTGCAGCAAGATGTTTGAAAAGCTCGACCGCGGGCTGGCGTGCGAAAAGATTCAGTTCCCCGAAATGAAGAGCTATCTGGATGGCTTCCCCGCTTTAGGTCCCTGGAGGCAGCTCGGCAGAATGCAGTTGAACAGGTCGCTTCATCTCTTCATGCAGGGCCGAGAAGAGGAGGCTCTCGACGTGCTCCTCGACACGATGAAGCTCGGCTGCATGATGGAGAGTGGAAAGGGAGGGACCATCCATTATCTCGTTGGTGCTGCGGTAAGAGAGATGGCCCTCGAGAAGTTTAGGGTACTCCTTCCGAAAATGACTTTGGCGCCGTACGCTCTCAAACCCTACATTAAGAGACTCGACGAATACGCTGCAGATGGTGAAGCTCTCGCAACCTGCTTCAAGGTTAACTACCGGCTCTGCGCCAACACCGTCGACGACGTACGCGATGGCAACATAACCACTGAAGAACTGCTGAGCGGAGAGGTCTCGTCTTCCACGCCGAGAAAAAAACGGAGAACGGGATACTCCTTTAGGCCAAACGAGACAAAGAAAATGATGGCCGATTTGTCCAGAAACGCGGTTTCGAACACGAAAAAGCCATTCAGCGAATTCACGCGTCCTGAGGTCCCCGTTGAACCGCCGGTGTTCGGCGGCCACGCATTGTATTATGGACCCAACTCAAAAGGAAGGCACCTGCGTGATATCCTGATGTTTGCAGACGAACGGCTCGCTATTCAGAAAATCCATTCGAACATAAGCATCGGCGCAACGCAGCTGTTGATTGCACTGAAATGCTATAAAATCGAAAACAGCGATTTGCCCGAGACGCTCGATATGCTCGTCCCGGACTACATCGACAGTCTTCCCGAGGTCGATTACGACAACAAGCCTCTGAGGTATTCCAAAGCGAAGAAAATCATCTACTCGATTGGCGACGACATGAAAGACTCCGGCGGCACTGGACGGCCTACGTCCAGACATGCCAGGCCGGGCAGGATAGTGTGGTCGATGGACGATCACGTACTGAAGATAGATTTCTGATCAGACGGATTCACACAAAGGAGTCACAAATAGCGGAAATTGAGGACCGAGATCACGTCACACTTTCGAGCGATGTCTGCGCAATACGATGAGGAGCCCCGACATTAGCGTGCCGACCAGTGCAATTGAAGCAGGTTCCGGTATGACATACAGGCCGGCAAGGCTGGCAAGACTCGCCGTGCCGCCGCGAACGGCCTCTATCGCAAAATCCCAGTCATAGTCCGGATTGCCCATTGTGTCTGTGAGCTGGTGGTAAGCGTCGTTCGAGCCGCCCCATATCTCGTTTACTGTGTTCTCAAAGATGCCGGCCGCGCTGTAGCCGTACTGCCAGAAAGACCACTGGTCTGACACGTCATTGGGGTCGTTGTGGAATTCCACGTCAATTGACGTGTGAAGAGAGAACTGGGTAGCCAGGACCTGCGCCAGCAATTGAGAATTATCCTCGTACGCAATGTCGAGGTCGTAATCGGGATCAGGATCCACATTATCGAAACTAGGGTGCAGGAACATGTCGTAGTTGATCATGCCGCGGATGTTCTCGCCCGCCGCCTGCGCGGCAGCCGCATATGCCAGGCTCCCGACCATCCACTGCTCCTCGCCTGAAAAAGCAACGAAGCGGATAGTCGCGTCGAACTCGTACTGCGACAGTACACTTCCCGCTATGAGGACGGCGCCGGTACCGCTCGCATTATCGTCGCATCCGGGCGCGTGCAGTTGGTCTCCGGCATGATAAGTGTCGTAATGCGCGCCAATGATGTAGATATCGTCGGGACGTGTGCGGCCGCGCAGCTCACCGATCACATTAGGGCCGTAATTGGGATCGAACGTGTCGAGTGTCGTGTCAAGACCGAAGGAATCGAACTTGCCCTGTATCCATTGTGCTGCCACGTGAATATCATCACCCAGAGAGTAGCGGTTCTCCAGGTATTGGAACGGCTTCGTAGGGGTCACGGAATCAATTCCCGTCAATACTCGCATATAAGAGAGGTATTCCGGCAAGGTGACCTGATCGACAATCTCCGCGACACTGGTCGCCTGTGTTTCCGCTGTTGACAGAGCTATTAGTACAAGAACTGCGATGCAAACTAAGCGTCTGCGCATGGATTGTCCCCTTTATCTCCTTATCTTCTCGATCTTCATTACGATTTTAAATTATTCTATCTAAGTGGGCGGCTCTTGTCAAGCCAAAAATGTGAAAAGGTATGAATGGGGCACCGTCAAAGAGAGGCTCTCGAGTTAAGCAGCGAGATCTATTTGGCACGGTCTGAACGCCGGCATAACTACTTCCTCCACAGATACAGCTAAGCATTTTGAATTGTCCGCACTCGGCATGATCTGATACCATGTCAATACTATGGAGACGTCAGCGTTATCAGAATCCCAGCCAGGCCAAACAGAACACCACAGGTCGTTGGCAGCGGAGACCTTCCGCCGTTTTCTGCACAATAAGATGGCTGTGGTCGGGGGAGTTATCATAGTCGTGCTGACGTTCATCGCCCTGTTCTCCCCCCTGCTCACCAGTTACGACCCCCGTAAGACCCATATATGGGAATCAATGGAACCCCCGTCCGCAAAGCACATCATGGGCACTGACGACACCGGTCGCGATATCTACAGCCGAACGCTCCACGGCGCCCGCATATCGCTGTCCGTGGGCATCGGCGGCATTCTCCTCGCACTGATAATCGGTCTGGCTTTGGGAGCGCTGTCCGGCTACTATGGCGGGTGGATCGATGCGGTAATAATGCGTTTTACGGACATTGTGCTGGCGTTCCCGGCGGCCCTTCTCGCAATAGCGGTAGCCGCCATTTTTGAGCGCCGCTCCATATTCACGCTCTTTCTGATACTCGGGCTGATCAGGTGGGCGAGCATCGCGCGGATCGTCAGGGCCAAGGTCATCTCGCTGAAGGAATCGGAATTCTCCGAAGCCGCCCGCGCACTCGGCAGCAGCGATTTCCGGATAATCTTCCATCACATACTGCCGAACTCGTTCGCGCCGATAATGATCGCGGCGACAATAGGCATCGCGGGAAACATCCTCACCGAAGCGTGGCTGAGCTTCCTCGGCCTTGGCCTCGACGTATCGGTACCGAGCTGGGGCACCATGATACGGGACGCGCTCGGCCAGCTCGACAGGTACTGGCTGTATATCTTCCCCGGCTTCGCTATAATGATCGCGGTGCTCGGCTTCAATCTCCTCGGCGACGGGCTCAGGGACGTCCTCGACCCGCGATTGAAGGGCACTGAAAGATAGGAGAAAACAATGTCAGACTCACCGCTCAGCAAACGTCTGTCAATGGCAAAGATAACAAGGTGCATGATGAAGAGATCATATTGGACATCGGCAATATCGGTTGCCACGGGGATTGTCTTCCTTCTTGGATGCCTGGGATGCGGTTCGAAGAAAACATACGTCGAAGCTAAGGCCCAGGAAATCAACGATATACAATACGAGGAATTGACCGTCTATACCATGGGCATAGGCAAGAGACCCAGCAGCGGATACAAGAACGAAATCGTACTTACCTCGATTTCCGACCCCAAGACATTCAACCCCTACACAGCAAGTGAAACCTCCTCGACCGACGCTTTCGCCGGAGTTTTTGAGGCGCTAACAAAACAAGACGGCGTGACCCTCGAAGTCATTCCCTCGCTGGCGGAAAGCTGGGAAGTCAGTGACGACGGACTCACTTACACTTTTCACCTCCGCAAGAATGTGAGGTTCAACGATGGAGAACCAATGACGGCTGATGATGTTGTGTTCTCATTCAACGAACTGCTCTACAACGAGGATATCCCCGGAGTCAGCATGAGAGATATCCTCACAATCAAAGGCAAGAGGGTACAGGTCGAGAAGATCGACGACCACACCGTGAAAATGACTTTACCGTCGAAGTTCGCCCCATTTCTCCGCATTGTCAGCGGTGTGGACATACTTCCGAAACACGCCATCGAGGACATCGTAGAAAGAAAGGAATTCGGCTCAGCATGGAACATCAACACCGATCCCAGGGAGATCATCGGCATTGGACCGTACAGAATTGCGTCATACAAAGAAGGTCAGAGACTGATCCAGGAGCCCAATCCTTACTATTGGAACAAAGGATTTCCGAAAATCGCCAAGAGAATCATCTTGATTGTCCCCAATCTGGATACAGCGGTCCTCAAGTTCAAAAGCGGCGAGACTGATCTTTCCGGAACACGTGGGGAAGATTACGCAACGTACAAAGACCTTGCCATCGAGAAAGACTTCTCCATGTATGACTGTGGCGGCTCGTCGGGTACCTTGTTTCTGTTTTTCAATCAGAACGTCTTGGGTGTACCTAAGCATATGCAGGCATGGTTCCGCGACAAGAAGTTCAGGCAGGCGGTTGCCCACGCCGTTGATAAGCAGCGCATAATAGATGAAGTCTACAAAGGCATAGGGGAACCTCTGTTTGCCGCCGAACCGGCCAGTAACAAGCTTTTTCACAACCCCGATGTGAAAAAGTACGAATACGATATCGACAAGGCGAAAAGCATCCTCCAAAAGGCCGGTTACATAGACTATGACGGCGACGGCATCAGGGAAAAGCCGAGAGGCGTGCCGGTGAAATTCATACTCACCACGAACTCAGGGAATAATCTGCGCGAGAATTCCTGTCAGATAATCAAGAAAGACCTGGACAGAATCGGTCTCGATGTTTCATATACACCGCTCGAGTTCAACAACCTCGTAACGAAAATAGACACTGCCGGCGAATGGCACGCCATGATTATGGGTCTTACGGGTGGAATTGAGCCCCACTTCGGCGCCAACGTATGGAAAACGGATGGTAATGTCCACATGTACAACCAGAGACCGGTAAATCCGGATGACGAGACCGACTGGGATAGGTGGAAAGCAGGGCTCAGGGATTGGGAGTACAGAATCGAAGAGATATATGAGCGCGGTGTCGAAGAGCTTGATCAGACAAAACGCAAAGCCATCTACGACGAATGGCAGGAAATCGTTGCCGAAGAACTGCCCTACATTTATCTCGTCACATCCAAAACCATACCGGCGGTGAAGAACAAATTCAAAAACCTGAAGCCGACTGCTTACGGCGGTGTATTCCATAATATACATACCGAGCTCGAAATAATCCCATGAGCGACAATCCTCGCAGGGAAAGGAAATTCAGCCTCTTTTCAAGGACGGGTAAGACGCTGATCTACATAGCTTTCGTCTGTCTGTGCATTCTACTCCATATCATCTTCAACGCGGCGGGGATTGAGTTCCGCAGGCGTACATTCACCGTTCTTCTCCCGGTTACCGGCTTCTTGATTTATTTCACAGCGGCTTTTCTTCCATGGAAATTCGTAATAAAACGCGTTCTGCTGATGATTCCCACGCTGCTCGGCATCTCCATTATCGCTTTCGTGATCATCCAGGCTGCTCCCGGTGATTTCACGTCCGCCTACAAGGCAAACCCGCAATTCAGCGAGAAAACAATTGAGGAGATGAAAAAAAGATACGGGCTGGATAAACCCCTGCACCAGCAGTACTTCGTCTGGCTCTGGAGAATCGTTCGCTATCAGGATTTCGGCGAATCCACCAAATATGTCGGCACTGGCGTGTTCACACTTATTCGGGGGAGGATGAAGGCCACTTTTCTGTTGTCGCTTCTCGCAATGATTTTTGTATGGCTCATATCAATTCCATTAGGCGTGTATGCTGCTATCAGACAGTACTCGCCGGGCGACAAGATACTCTCCATTTTGGCGTTTGTGGGGATGTCCCTGCCAACGTTCTTCGTGGCTTTTCTGCTCTTGTGTTTTGCCACAACGGTCGACTGGCTCCCTCCGGGAGGCCTTGTAAGCTACGACTACGACACATTCTCACCAATGAAAAAAGTGCTCGACTATCTCTGGCATATGATTATCCCGGCATCCGTGCTCATCATCTCGAGGATCGCCGGCATGATGAGGCTCATGAGGGGAAACATGCTCGAAGTGAAAAGGGCCCAGTACGTAACGACAGCCAAGGCGAAAGGCCTCTCGGAGAGAGTCGTGATATACAAACACATATTCAGAAACGCCATAAACCCCATGGTCACGTTATTAGGCTTCCAGCTATCCGGGCTGCTGAGCGGAGTCGCTCTTACTGAGGCTGTGCTTGCTTATCCGGGCCTCGGGAAACTCATTTTGGACGGCGTCATCTCGCAGGACATATATCTCGTCATGGGAAGCATGATGATGGGCTCACTGCTTCTGCTCATAGGAAACTTGATCGCCGATATCCTTCTGGCTGTTGTCGATCCGAGGGTGAAGGTCCAATAAGATGATTACCTTCTTCAGGAAAAGCAAAGATCGTGACAAACTCAGACCGGAAGTCTACGTCAAAACGCCTTTCAAAATCGCCATGCTGCGGCTGAAAAAGCATAGGCTTGCAATTGTGGGATTCTGGGTTCTTGTCGTTCTCTATTTTATGGCCATTTTCGCTGAATTCGTAGCGCCATATACTTACGATTCCTCCCCGAGAAACAGATACAATCAACCTCCTACAAGAATCCATTTCACAAGCGAGAACGGCCTTTCATGGCCATATGTCTATGACATCAAGAGCAGGCTCTACCAGGGCAGACGCATCCTCGATATCGATAAGAGCAGGAAGTACTACATTAAATTCTTCACCTCCGTGCCCGGCGAGGAGTACAAGTTTTTCGGCATTTTCAAAACCAATAGGCACCTGTTTGGAGTGCAACCCCCGGCGAGGATATACCTCTTCGGCAGCGATTGGAACGGTCGCGACATATTCTCCCGCATTTGCTATGGAGCGAGAATTTCGCTCACCGTCGGTTTCATTGGCGTATTCATCACGTTCACACTGGGCATGATTGTCGGAGGAATATCGGGCTATTTCGGAGGAACGCTGGATACCATCACCATGCGGATTGTCGAACTGCTGCTCTCGATTCCATCTTTCTATCTCATGCTTTCTCTCCGTGCTGCACTGCCAATGGACATGTCATCAATCCAGATATATATCGCCATAGTCGGAATACTCGCCTTCCTCGGCTGGCCGGGACTGTCCCGTGTTATCCGAGGAATGGTACTCGCAATCAGGGAGGTAGAATACGTCCTCGCGGCGGAAGCGATGGGGGCTTCGAGAATCAAGATAATTGTGAGACATGTCTTGCCGAATACGTTTTCCTATGCCATCGTTGCGGCCACTCTCAGCATTCCCGGCTACATACTCGGCGAGTCCGCCCTCTCGCTTCTCGGCCTTGGCATACAGGAACCGCAGGCAAGCTGGGGGAACATGTTAACGAAAGCCATGAACCCCAGTGACCTCACCCAGTTCCCCTGGATAATCATACCGGCCTTCTTCATCTTCCTCGCCATAATGGCGTTCAACCTCCTCGGCGACGGCCTCCGCGACGCCTTCGACCCCAAGGGCCTGGCTTAACCTGCCCAACTCTTCACCTGCCAGACCATATATGCTAACATCCGGCGGTCAGCCGGTAGGAGATAGCAAAACATGCAGGTAACCCGCATTCTATACGGCACCGTAGCGCTGATAGTCTTACTCATCGTCATATCGACCATTATGGCCAAACGCGAAGTCGCACAGCGGCCGTACGACTGGCTGTTCCTGTCGCTCACTGAACCCGAGACACTCAACCCTGTATTGATGACCGATGTATCGGCGTGGACGGTCAATTTCCTCGTCATGGAGCCCATGGTCATGCGTAACCGGTACACTTTTGAATACGAGCCGGCCCTCGCCGAAAGCTGGGATATATCCGACGATAGACTCGAATTCACTTTCCACCTCCGAAAAGGCGTCAAGTGGCACGACGGCGGCGAGTTCACCAGCAACGATGTGGCATACACCTACCTGAAGCTGGCAAAGGATGAGGCAGTTCGCGCGACAGGCCGCCCCGAATGGGCCAACTGCGAGAGTTTCGAGATCATCGACAAATACACCGTGAGATTCCGATGGAAGACAAAGTACTTCCGCGCATTCGGCATGTGTGCCGAGATGATGATCATACCCAGGAAAGCGTTCGGCAACGCAAAAGGCGAAGACTTCAACCAGCACGAAATGGGAAGGGGATGCGTCGGCACGGGACCCTACAAGATGGTCAAGTGGGAAACGGGGAAAAGAATGGTCCTCCAGCGCAACGACAATTACTGGAAGAAGGAAAAGCCTTTCTTCGAAGAGGTACACTTCATCATGGTCTCAGAACCCTCGGCAGCACTCGAGATGTTCAAGAAAGGAGAAATCGACGTGTGCGGTGTCTCGGACATGGCCTGGACAAAACTTACCAACTCGAGATCTTTCAAGAAGAAATTCATTAAGTACGCCTACCCCACCTTCGCCTACAGCTACATCACATGGAACAACAAGAGAGCGTTCTTCAAAGATAAGCGGGTGCGGCACGCCATGACCCACCTTGTCGACCGGAGGAAGTTCATTGAAACCATCATGTTCGGCATGGCCGAGGTAGTCACCGGCCCTTTCTATCCCACCTCCCCGGCTTACAACCACGACATACAGCCTTACGAGTACGACCCGGAGAGGGCCAAAGAGCTCCTCGACGAAGCAGGTTGGATTGACCGGGACGGTGATGGCATAAGAGAGAACGAGGACGGCGTGATATTCGAGTTCGAGTTTCTCGTCAGAAATTCCCCCACCTCGCAGAAAATCGCAACAATATTACAGGAAGAACTGCGAAGAGTCGGCATCGTAATGAAACAACGATCACTCGAGTGGGCGATCTTCCTGAAATATCTGTATGAGCGGAACTTCGATGCTACAACGCTGGGCGAAAAGCTCGGCGTCGACGTAGGCCTCCACGGAATGTGGCACTCATCGGGCGCGGAATACGACGTGAGCGCCAATTTCGCCAACTTTGTCAACAAGGAGGTTGATAGACTCATCGATGAGTCAAGAGCGGAATTCGACGAGCAGAAAAGATACGCCATACTTCGAGAGGCCCACAGGATCATCCATGAAGAACAGCCCTTCACCTTCCTCATGTCGGGAAAAAACAAGGTGCTCATCAACAAGCGGCTCGTGAACGTGCGCTACTCGGCGGAGGGAACTCTCGTCGAGGAATGGCGCGCCGTTCCTTGGGACAAGATCGATTACTCTCAACCCTCGCTGAGGGAGGAGTAATGAGAAACTACATCCTTAAACGGCTGTTTTTGACAATCCCGACTTTGCTGGGCATCACTTTCATCACCTTCGTCATCATCCATATCGCACCGGGAGAACCACAGGCAATAAGAGGCGCCGAGGAACTCAGGGCAGGCGCGCAGATCACCAGAGAATCCATCGAGAAATGGAGGAAACTCCATGACCTCGACAAGCCTCTGAATGTGCAGTATTGGCGCTGGCTCAAGCGGCTGTTTCCATATCACCCCGAGAAAGTTGAGACCGAAGACCACTGGCTCAAACGTTTCAGACCCGACTTCGGCACATCTTTCAAAGACGGCCGCAGCGTAACACAGAAGATCAGGGAACGCGTCCCCGTCACACTTACCCTCAATATCATCACCATATTCCTCGTATATATGATAGCCGTCCCCCTTGGAATACACTCCGCCACCAGACAGGGACACCTGAGCGATAAAGTCATAACCTTCATCCTTTTCGTTCTCTATTCCCTGCCCGGATTCTGGATCGCCCACATGCTGATAACATACGTGTCCGGCGGAGATTACCTGAATCTCTTCCCACTCGCCGGGCTCCAATCCGCAACGATCGACCAGATGTCCTGGTACGAGGTTTTCTTCGACCGCGTATGGCACCTCGCCCTGCCGGTCCTCGTCCTGACGTATCCCGCCCTCGCAAGGCTCTCGCGCTATGCACGTGTAGGAATGCTCGAGGTTGTCCGCCAGGACTACATACGCACCGCTCGTGCAAAGGGCCTGCCCGAAAAAGTCGTCATAATGAAACACGCGCTAAGAAACTCCATGATCACAATCATCACGGTGATAGGAGCGCTCCTGCCCGCGCTCCTCGGCGGCAGCGTCATCGTCGAGCAGATATTCTCAATCCCCGGTCTCGGCCGTCTTGGATTCGAAGCCGTATTGAACCGCGATTTCCCGCAGATCATGGCGACTGCCACCGTCGGCGCCGTCCTGACACTCGTGGGCATATTGATCTCTGACCTGCTGTACGGGCTGGTCGATCCAAGAATATCATACGAGGCCGCATCGCCCTGGCGCAGTTTCCTCGGAATGTGCAGAAAGGCATACTGCGAGTTCAAAGCACGCCCACTGCACACAACCCTTACCACTGTGGCAGGCGCTGCTCTGATAACTCTGCTCTGCACATATCATCTCCTACCGATCGGAGCAGTAATCGCCACCCTTCTGCTCGAAGCCCTGCTAATACCCTACCTCTTCTCAAGATACTTGAAAAAAAGCTTCATCAAAATCATCATCGGCGGTGTTGCCGTGCCCGTCGCGATTGGATATCTGTTCTACATGCTCTACAACATCGAGAAACCTGTCATGGGCATGAGCCCCTTCACGTTTGCTTTCGTACTTCTCGGCGTCGTATTCTTCCTCTTCATCGCCCTGTTCGTATTCAAAGGCCTCTCCGTCAATTTCAACATCGTCACAAGGCAATTCAAGCGAAACAGGCTCGCGGTAGCATCGCTTTTCCTCATCATATTCCTCATAGTCATAGCTGTAACAGCGCCCCTCCTCGCAAATGACAGGCCCATCGTAATGAAGTACGAGGGACATATCTACTTCCCCACTTTCAGAACACACGAGTCGATAGCAGCGCTCGACTTCGCGAAGTTGAAACACGACGTCGGCACGGACAACTGGGCCCTCTGGCCCCCAGTGCGCTACGGCCCCTCCGAAACAGACCTCGACGATTTTCTTCAATCCCCGTCGAAGAAACACCTCCTCGGCACGGACGACCTCGGCCGCGATATCCTGAGCCGCATTATTCACGGCTCGCGCGTTTCGCTCGCAGTCGGCTTCATCGCCGTGGGCATATACGTCGTTATCGGAGTGGTCATGGGAAGCCTTGCCGGATACTACAGGGGCGGAACCGATATCCTCATCAGCCGCCTTATCGAGATCCAGATTTGCTTCCCTTCATTCTTCCTGATACTGACACTCATCGCGCTCCTCCCGCCAAGCATCTTCAACATCATGATCGTAATCGGGATCACGGGGTGGCCGGGAATAGCACGTCTCATCCGGGGTGAGTTCCTCAAACAGCGTGAACACGAGTATGTTGCAGCGGCAAAGGCGCTCGGAACACCCAATCGCACGATCATCTTCAGCCACGTCCTGCCAAATGCCGTCGCTCCCGTCCTTGTTGCCGCGACTTTCGGGATCGCTGCCGCCATCCTCGTCGAGTCGGCGCTCAGCTACCTCGGATTCGGCGTACCGCCGCCGACGGCAAGCTGGGGCAGCATCCTCGCAAGCTCGAGGGAATACGTCAGTCTCGCGTGGTGGATGGTCTGGCCCCCGGGCATAGCCATCTTCATCACAATAATCTCGTACAACTTCGTAGGCGAGGCACTGAGGGACGCCATCGACCCGCGCCTGAAAACATGACTCAGACGCCCAACAGGCTTAATGCATCGAGGCCGAACGCCACCAGTCGTGATGATCGCGATCAAGCTCTGCCCTCGAGGGGAATCTGTACCACATAAGCCTGTCTCCCTCGCCCAGGAAGAGCCCTTCCTTGACCGTTCGGTAGAAGAAGTCAAACGTGGATGTCCGGTCCACCGTCTTAGTCTGCTTGTCCTTTGCACCCCGAAGCTCGATCAGGCAGTCTCGTATGTGTGCGACATCATGATACGGAAGATTAGAGCGTTCCCAGGGCCCAGACTCCTGAGCCAGACTCCCGAGCTCCAGATCCGCAAAAAATATCTTCGGAACCGATATCGGGCGCGACCGATCTGTAATGAACTTGACGAATTCCGCGGGCCCGAGCTTACTCGCAATAGTCGGATAAATAGGCCCCATCTCCTTGTACAAATAGAGCTCTTTTTTCCGCTCCGGCTCGTAACCCGAATGAGATAAACGCAGCACCTTCGCGTCCCGAGTTGTAAGTAAAAGATCCCCAAAAGCATCGAGAGGTACGTTTTCGAAAACACGATAAACCGAAATGTAGAGCGAATGCTTTGGCTCGCCGTCAGGATGTGGTATGCACCTCCGCTCGACTTGCGAAAAGTCAAAATAATCGCTCTTAAGATCAGAATCGACTTCAAAGAAGACCGCTCGCCCGCGTGCCCGCTTCTTCGTGCCGACTGCCAGATAGGAGCCGAATTCCTCGGGCGGAAGCATCGAAGCAACTAACGCCTCCGGCACAGCAGTAACATACAAGTAACGCTCCATCTTCATTCTCCTTTTAGCCGAATCTCATTCACATCATACATATTCTACGTTCGGGCAATCCACACCTCAATGAAGAAAGGCAGCAACCTGACGGCAGAAGAGTCCTACACTGTGCTCCTCCCGGACTCGCCCGCCAGAAGTAACCTGTTCTTATCAAGGCCCCGCATCGTCCCCACGGACCATCCGCATCGAGCAATACCCAATCCCTACTTCTTGTACCCCACAGGAATCAGATATAGGGGGGTGATCTCCTCCGGCAGCGACAACGCTTTCCTGACACCTTCCTCAGAAAACGCTCCCACGGAAACGGAAGCAAGCCCGAGCGCCACCGCTTGCAGATGGATGTTCTGCGCCGAGTGTCCGGCCTCCATGTGCACATACACTGTCCCGCGCTCACCGTACTTCCTCGTCGTGCGCGAATAATCGGCGCCAATAACAAACACCACAGGAGCGTTCTTCACCCACGACTGCATCAACGCCGCCCGGTACAGATCGTCCCGAACGTCCCCCTTTATCATGAGCCGCAGACTGTGGCCTTTCGGCGAGTATTGATACGCGCCATCCGGTGTAACGGCAAACACCTCAAGCGGGTACAGCGCGCCCGCCGAAGGTGCCGCGCGAAAACCGCGGCTTTTCTCAGTGATCCCCTGCGCTGCCCAGAGAAGCTGACCGACTTGCTCCATGTCCAGACTCTTATCCGAAAACGATCTCACCGACCGCCGGGAAGCAATAGCCTCTTCGAGGCTCGTATCACCCTTCATTTTCGCTTCTGGAAGATCAATCACCTTCTCTCCTCTCTCCAGGATCTCTGCATCATAACAGCACTGAAACATAGGAATCATCACGAGTACTAAGATCCCGATTAGAATTCTCATATCTAAACCCCCAAACATGAATTTTAGAACCAGGGAGGATCGTACAAAACTCCTCTGAAGAGATCTTAGCTCCATCGGTTTACACATTTCAAGTCACAACCAGGTTGGATTCATAGTAGGAGCCACTTCCCCAATAGATGCAGCGGCAAGTGAATCAGATGACCGAAAAGCAGGACAAGCTCAAGTCCGTTCGAGAAATTAACTTGACCTGATAATCACTCAATTCATACTCAATAAATAAATGGTCCGGACCACACTTCCCAAATACTCAGGCAGAAGCAAAACTCGCAACACAAAATCAAGAAACACATATGAGGAAACATGACATGAAGACGTGCACGCTGTATCTTTCCATCATCTTATCAGCAATAATGGCATTCTGCATCGTCCTCAGCGGATGTAACGGTGACGGTGGAGATGGCGATGGCGACGGCGGTGCGCCCCCGGAACAAAGTACCGACATCTCAGGGACGTGGACAGGTTCGGTCTCGGGATATGGCGAAACCGTACACATCACAATGACTATCGCACAAGCAGGTAACAATGTCTCGGGAACGTACGTCCTGACCAGCAATGGCGACACCGAGAGCGGCGAGGTCACTGGAACTTACTCGGACGGATCAGGCTCTTTCCAGTTCTTCCACGAGGGTGCCCCGGTCGTAACTGGTGAGTTCACATTCGACGGGAATAATGCCACGGGCACTCTATATTACGAAGATTACTCCATCGTGATCGATCTCACAAGGACTGCATAACCTCTCGTCAAGAAACAGCTGACAGGAAAAGAATTCACAGCATGGAGAATCGGTCAGGCTCCTCGCCGCAGTGGCCTTTCCAGTCCCGCTTTACTGCTCGCAGCACTTATGATCATTCCGGCTTCTCTTCTTTCTTGGCTTCGCCTTTGTTGCGATCCACTATCTCCAATATGGAGGTGATCTTGCCTTTCCTTTCCCTATTGATGAATCCGTGCAGGAATTCCGTCCCGAATTGGCCATTTAAGTACTCGAGAATCTCCATCCGCGAGTACCAGCAGTCGATGATCTTCTCACATGGCTCGTCAACGCTTTCCTTCCTGCAGTACTTGAAGGTGAGGTTATGGCCGAGTTTCCTGCACCGGATCTCCTCATTGTCGTACATATCTTCGGCATGCGCCATGTTCTAAATCTCCCGCGTCAACATATCCCCCCACTTGGGACAGCTAATCGAACCACACGGTACTCCTCGCTCATGGGGTAATCTGGCCCACAGGAAAAGCAAACGCAATAACCACCCTGTCTCTTGCTGAGCCCTCCTCGGTACTTGTTCGTTTATCTCTCTCATCGCAGCTCATACGCAGGAATTATAGCACCTCAAACCACTCACAACAAACCTCGCGAACAGAATCATCCTTCTGAAAAGCTTCCCGATAATCCGGGCAACTTTCCAAAATGTGATTGAAAAAGAGAATTAGCCATTACCTCGCCCCATCAGAGAAATGGCTTTTGGAGATGTCTTGGATGCCCCTGTGAATGATGGTCTGTTGCGAAAAGAAATGCGACCAGCAGATCGTCCAGAGAAGTACGTGATTGCCGCAGAAGGGACCCTGACCAAGCTCCTATTTTATTATTCTCGCCCCTTCCGGATCGACTGAAGTTATTACACCCGTCGATTCCACCCCGGACTGCTTGAACGTTCTTATCATCGCGTCTTCGATCAGCCTGGCCTTGCTCATTTTGTTTGTTATAGCAAAAACTGACGGGCCCGAACCCGAGATCGTCATCCCGTCAGCTCCTGCTTCAAACGCTTTCTTCTTGACCTCGTAAAACCCGGGTATCAGCCTGGCCCTTATAGGTTCAATCACAACGTCGTGGAGGCTTCGTGCAAACAAGGAATAATCATCCTTCGCAAAAGCCGCGGTTATCAGGCTCGAGTTAGCCATGTTCGAAACAAAATCCCTCATACGGATCTTCTCCGGCAACATCCTTCTTGCATCTTTTGTCAGGACGACTATCTTCGGAGTGACCAGGACAATCTTCAGCTCTCTGATAGAGCCGATTCTCGTGATATCCAGGGGCAAATAGGATCTCGTCAGCGTCGCCCCGCCCAACAATGAAGGTGCAGTATTATCGGCGAAGAACCCTCCCGAGACGACCTCCTCTGCCCTTGTTGCCGCAAGCACGAGTTCTTCTCTGGATAGTCCGTTACCATACAGGTAGTTCGCTGCAAAAGCGCCCGCTGAGGCCGAAGCGGCGCTCGATCCAAGACCGGAACCGGGCGGAAGCCCCTTCTGTATCCTTAATTCGATCCCCCCTGTCGCGTTCAGCATTTTGAGCACCTCACGAGCCGCCCGGCCTGCCGTGTTCTTTGCCGGATTCTTGCTCAGTCTTCTCTCTGACACAATTGAGGTGATCTTGACGCCCGATCTCGTTCTTCTCGCCCGAACTATGTCGCCCAGTTTCTTCACTGCTAATCCGAGAACATCAAAACCCGGACCTATATTCCCGATAGTGGCGGGCGCAAACACTTTTATCCAATTCATTTCTACCTCTTTCTCAGCAAATAATCTCTGAAGCTGCCGTAATCGTTTGACAGACTGTCCGGTTCACCTGTTCTTCCGCTCAGTCGTGACAGAGATGGAGGCGTCTCCGGCGATATTCCCAACACCTTCTCGATTATCTCCGGGAATTTCGCAGGATCAGCTGTCTCCAGACATATCGACAACGTTCTTTCGTTCTCCTCGA
>SDBU01002935.1_pt1 | contig 22166 bp, 19 predicted proteins | sample 2277071 | NCBI WGS metagenome assembly SDBU01 (sample SAMN10397929, study PRJNA504765) | marine sediment metagenome | isolation source: marine sediment core GS08_GC12, 126 cmbsf | place: Arctic Ocean: Gakkel Ridge, Loki's castle | collected 2008 | reverse complement strand
AATGAGAGTGGGTGGACAGGCGCCGGGTCATTTCATGTTGGCTTTGTCTTTGCCATGCCCAACTGGGCTTTATACCTGCTGATAGCACTGGGTGGACTGGTACTCTTCGGCGTTGGCTTCTTTGTGGGCAGAAGAACCGGCTATTCATATTAAGGTATTTGAACCTCACCCCCTTTGTCCCCCTCTTCTTAGTAAGGAGAGGGGGATTTATACAAAAGAGGGGCTGGCGCCCCTCTTTTGATTAGAGTGTGGTGTAGTCAGTTTTGCCTCCATGTTTTCTCAACCGCAGGAGCGTTCATTCATTAGACCGCAAACAAAACGTCAGAATGTGCAATAAAGGAATATTATTTCGGCATTATATACTTGACAAACCTGAACGCCACCAATTTATCGGGTCGCTTTGCCTTTACTCAATAGATAAGTAAGTTCGGCATCAATGGCTATCTTCGCAGCATCTCGTGGTGACTGATCTAATACTTGTCGTCCTTGCATGTAGGTATCCCATAGGTGTCTGCCTGAATCACGAATAAGGCGTTTCCTTTTGGCATCAGATAAGGGATGCCACTGTTCCTTCAGCACGGCTTTCAGAAGATCGTTGGCAACGTTGTACGCCCGTGTGCGATGCCGTTCATTGATTCGGATACCAGCCAAGTACTTTACAACAAGATCGTAGTTCTCCAAGGGAGATTGTACATTCATTGCTTTACCCAGTGCCTCTTCCAAGCTGAGTGGGTGAAGTGAGATCGGCTTCTCATTGCTAGGGTTGTGCTTTTTTGTACTCATGTTCGTCTCTTCCTCATAATAGAGTGGATTGCCCCGTAAAGGTCGCCTAACAAATCATCAAGTGTCTCGTGTTCAATGTCCTCATCAGGACCTAGCTTGCTAGTCCACCGCCCATCGGGTAATTGCCGAGAAGCGTGCTTCCATAGTCCAGCTTTCTCGTAGATTGCAACTTTGTCGAATCCATCTTCCAAAGAGACACTATCGCAAGTCTCATAACCCATTTCGGCAAACAACGCCACTAGACATGCTGTCGTCGGATTCCGCGTGGCACTAGGCCATCGGTAACCTGGTAAATGACTCCACCATGAAGTCTTGTCACCTGCTGCCCAAGCAATACAGTTGTAATCGTCTGAAGGGCTACTAGTTATGGTATATCTGTCTGTTGACAGATCTGGGAACGAGTCATCTATCCACATTTAAGTTACCACCTATAGCCCTGTCTCTTACCCCAAGCGATCCAAGCCTCAGCCATTTCCTTTAACTTTCCTTGACTTTCTGGTGGGATAGGATCGACTCCCGTAAGTGCATACAATGCCCAAAACCAATGGCTGGGTTTTCGTTCTAATTGCTCCAGAAGAAGCGGTATGACATGAGGCCCCATACCTATAATTCGCTGATAAGCAGGGCTCATAACCATCTCTGAAATATCGGAGCCGCGCGGACACTCCTTCTCCCATTGTTTAGCTAGTATATAGAAATTATCTCTTACGGAATTAGATATAAATACATCTAGTAAACCATCTGGCCGATGACTGCCATCCATCGCATTATTATTGAGCCACAATCCGTTCAAGCCATCGTCTACGGAGCGCTCTATGCGCCTGATGTCTATTCCTGCTTCATCTATCGCTTCTAGTCTCCTAACAATGTCTTTCTGTACTCGGTTGGGAGGTATAGGGATTCTGATTCCCAGGAACACGTTTGGATCAATGGTTCTTCTACGATCTACAGCACCCTGAAACTTTACCGAGTAAACGGCGCGCATCTGCGGTGAACGGAGCAACATTTCCAAGAACCGCAGATCGATGTCATGGCGTTTTAGTTTCCAAACGGTGTAGGCAGGGCTGACCGCTGCATAAGGATATTTGAGTTGGAAACCCAAGACTCCTTCGTCTATAGGAAACCCGACGACTAGATCATTGCGATATACCTTTTTGTAGTTCGATATGTTTGCGCTGGCAATTCTCTTGTTGAACTTCTCTGACTGGTCAATCAATCCTCGATGCATTGTTATCGACATTACTGGTGTGTCTTTGTCGTTTCCGATCCTGTCCGTACCAGATAGTTCAAATAGCTCATACAATGGAATCGTTGAGTACTTGGGATCGAGCCCAACTGGTTCGCGGTAGTATGCCGCGTTTAGTGCATAATGGTTATCTTTAACTTTAGCTACATCAACTCTCACAACTCCAATAGAAGTTAGATACTCCGGCGTTTGGTTCTCAAGTTTGCCTTCGGATAATACAAGGTCTAGGTCGTTTCCGCCCTCAATCCGTTTGCGCTTCTTATCAAGCGTGTAACCGTCATTCCTAACATCGAAGTACCAGTAATGATCTTTGGTCTTGGATTGTTTGACATCTGTAAAATATAGGATATTCGCCTTCGCTCGGTTGTAGGGCTCAAATGCTCCTCTCGGTAGTGAAATGATGCTCTTGAGCGTCGCGTTTTCAAGAAGATACTGCCTGGTGTGCTGGTAAACTTGAGGTGTATTGGACAAGAATCCTTCAGGAACTATCATTGCCATTCTGCCGCCGGGCTTCACGGCTCGAAAACAGTGCTGAGGACAAATAATGTCGCCTTTTCTGCTGGGGATAGTATACTTGTCGCCATACCTTGTGGTCTGTGCAAAGGGCATATTAGTCAGCACAATATCATACAGGTTATCAACTGGAAACGCCAGACTATCACTACGGACTATGTTGTTATGACCATCTCCAGCAAGAATCATGTTCATCTTAGCAATACTGGCAGTCTTGGTTATGTCCGCTCCGTAGATGGTATCTTGCTGGAGAGTAGCTAGATTGCGATCATTGCGAGCCATCGTGCCCATCAGATGCTTAAATGCCACTATAAGCATTCCGCCTGTGCCACAGAACGGATCATAGACGGTCTCGCCTATTTCCGGGTTTAAAAGCTTCACCATCGTCTTGACGATATGTCGTGGGGTAAAAATCTCACCAAGATCTGAAGGGTTACTCGCACTGTAGGAACGGATGAAATATTCGAAGGCGTCACCCTTGATATCAGCGTTTATGTCTGTGAGTTGCAAATCATCAAGCAAGGCTATGATGTCTCTCAGATTATCAGGGTGCTTGATCTGTAGTGGCTGAAAAATGCTTTCATCGTTGTACACATTCGAGAACCATTTTAGGACCGTATCGCTCACGTAGCTGATCAGTTCTTGCCCCTTAAAGTTTCTGAAATGATTCCACCGAAATTCTGGAGATATCTTAGACTTCTCGCCCCATTCCTGTTTGGCATCCTCAACTTCGCTTAGCACCTTGAGGAAGAGGATATTCGCAAATTCAGTGAATCGCTCTAGTCCTTGTTGTAATCCCTCCTCACGAAGGATCCCGTTGACAGTATCGAAGATGGAAATAAGCTCACTTCTCGACTTGACAACCTTCTTGTCAAGCGTGTTCACTTCATGGGTTACTAGAAACTTGACAGCAAGCGCCTCTCGTATAAGCTCATCAACCTCCTCGCCATTAAGAATAAGAGGCTTGTTCACTATAGCATGGAGAGTCTTTGTAAAGATGCCATCTGTTGCAAACACCAACGGGGCGCCGATGCTCTGAGCATATTGCAAACCTTGGTTCAGCGCTTCATGAATGTTCTGTCCTGGCTTCTTTGCCTCTATGACAGCGAGCGGCTCGTCCGAGTTGGATAGGTACAAGGTATAGTCTGGGCGTTGTCGCCCAAGTCGTTTCCGCTGGTTAGGTGTCTTTACCCTTTGAAGGTAGACATTTCTGCTCGAGGAACGAGGATTATTGTCCCACCCCAAGTTCGCCAGCTCGTTGTCAATCAATATTTCCGTGTCACGTTCTATTGTTAAGCTAGGCATGGTACTCTCCCATTTCCGTACGTCTTCCCGATTCTTCGCCCGATCAGCCCCGTTTTGTTCCCCGGATACTGTGCTCTTCGGCAAAACCAGACTATTTATACATGAGGCGCTTACCCTCCGCTCCCGTTACGGCGGCAACCGTTCGCTCACCGTCATCTTCCTTGCGATGATTCCAACGAAAATCAAACTCAGCACAATAGCGCGGTAGATGTTTGGTGCTAACATGATGGAAAGTGCCATAGATACCCCTCTTCATGATAGCGAAATAAGACTCAGTGGTGTTGATGTTAGCTCCATCTTTCCGGGCATATTCCCTAGCGCTATGCTTGACTACCTCATGCCCACCATCAAACTCCGCTCCAATTCCCTTGTACGAAGGATTATCATCTGTCATAATTCTAGCACTACTGTCAATGTGCTTACGAATGGAACCCTTGAGGGTGTTACTGGTTACGTTACAGACAACATGTGTGCAGGCCCTACCTTTGCGTTCAATGAGTGCCAACACGGGGGTCTTCTTTGTTCCTCGACCACGCTTGCTCTGTCCTTTATATCTTGGCTTACCGCCAACGTAGGTTTCATCTACCTCGACGGTCCCAGCAAGTTTCGTCCCAATAATAGTAGTATCCTGCATAGCGTATCGAATACGGTGACACATGAACCAGGCGGTCTTATAAGTGATACCTAGTTCTCTCTTGATTTGTAGAGCACTGATACCCTTCTTTGAAGCGCACATCCGGCCAAAGGTATATACCCAGTTGCGGAGAGAAATATGGCTACCTTCAAAAATCGTACCGACAGTGACAGTAAATTGTTTTCTACAATCACGGCACTTCTTTACACCAGACCGCGTCGATCTACCGCTAAGGACCATCACATTAAGACTACCGCAATGCGGGCACGCAGAACCATTCGGCCATCGGATCTTCTCCAGCATCGTTCGGGCTTCCTCTTCGGTGATTCTACTTAATTGACTTGTATTCATTAGTGAATTCCCTTATCTTTATAGATAAAGTATATCACATGTAAATTGGTTTGTCAAGTATATTATTCCGTATTATTTTATCAACCAAACAAGCGGCCTAATCGGGCAATTATTTCGTTTATGCTAACCAAAACTATTACGTTCGAGTATTCATATCCAAGAAAACATAATGGGGCTGTTTAGCAAACGTCTGAAGTATACCGACCGGTATGAAGACTAACAGTATTGCAGAGCTTGTCGAATGCCTTATTCAAACTCGCCTACCTATCCAAAGCATATTCAGGAATCGGCCACTTCCCTTGTTCCTGCCTGTCTGAGAAATACCATCGCCGAAGGGCAGTATCCGTCAGTGCATACCCCCAGTTGATGAGATATCCCTGCTCTTTATTGGAGAAAGCATTCAATCGTGTTCGTATATTCTTCAGAGAGGCTGTCCTTTCATTGTCTCTTACCATAGCATCGTCGAGGTTGTAGTCGTCTATCTTCACCCTAATCCCCCAGTAAGCACCACCATACTCAAGGTGGTTTCCATTACTATCCTTCTTCTGGTAGTTATCGATCAGGGTACGCTTCCTTAAAGCACGTGTCTGATCTGTTATTATGGAACTAACACGCAGAGCCTGACTAAACCAGTTCTTTCCAGGATTGACCTCAACCTCAAAAGGTGCTGAAGCGTTACAGACAAACACGTTCTTGAACCCATCATTCCACACAGCTTCGAGTCCCATATTATCGTATACCCCACCATCTGTAAGTACTAGCTTCTTTCGGAATTCCTCATGGTCATAGAGAAATGCCCCTTCTGTTTTCTCCCAATCGTTCGGTTCGCACTTGATCGTCACAGGTGAGAAGACTGGAGGGAATGCACTCGATGCTCCTACAACCTGGGCCAGCGTTAATCTGGGATTGGGCAACATACCAACCTTGTAGTCTGCTATCCAAGACTTGGATATTCTAACACTTGCGCCTGTCTGCATACTCGTGGCGTAGAAGATGAACTCGGGACCCTTGGTCGGGTCGGGGATGTCCTGAAGCGTTTTCGAGTCGAATAGCCGCTTCGCATATACTTCTGCCACCTTATCTCCTATCGATTTTCGGAATGACAGAATTCCCAAAATACCGGCCTTTACATCAAGGTTCTTGGAACAGAATTCTCTAATAGGCACGGCAATTTCCTTTGAAAACTCACCGGCAACATTTGTGGCTTCATTGAAATCCAGTTGATCCCATTTCATGGCAAGAAAGGCCGATAATATTGAACTCCCTGATACGCTGGTTATTCGGTTAATTTGCACCAGCAAGCCCAGTTCATTTAAACGCCAGAGACTCCCTAGAGAAAAAAGAGTTGCGCGGTAACCTCCCCCTGACAGGGCTAGAGCGAATTCCTTATTCACAATGACCTCCTGATAGATAAAATAAACTCAGCGTGTACAGCGGCCTCATCATGTGCTAACGGGATGTGGATAATCATTTTAGCTTAAACAGTCTTAGGCGGCTTAGCCAATTCATCTGCGGCATCTTTCAGCTTCTTCCAGCGGACTTTACCTCCCGGAGGGACAACTACCACAATACTTCCGGCGTGGTTGTTATCAGCATCCTTTTTATCTCCATTATTCAGCACTTGTCCTTCGTACATACCGTCAGTTGTCAGAACTTTGATATCATTTTCCTCCAGGGACATTATCGTCGATTCATGCGGAAACAAATTTCTTGTAAGCTCAGTAATTACAGTCTGTTTCAATTTTTTCGTACTCTTCCGCTGGTCCGTGGATATAATCGCTTTTTCAGGATGCATCTTCTCGTAGACGTCCAACGGCGTACTGTGCATGCTGCCGTGGTGTGCTACCTTTACCAGGGCGCTCGAAAGGTAATTAACCATCTTTTTTACCAGCGGTTTATGCGTACTGGTTCTTTCAACCTTCGGATATTCAAGGCATATATGCGACCAACTATCGAATTCAGCATCACCAGCCAGAATTACCACAGAACGTCCAGCCTTTCTTTCAGCTTCATAACTCGAGCTTCCCGTGTATTCGCTGGATTGCATTAACACGGAATTTTCCCTGTTGTGTTCGATTCTGAGCACTATTGAAGCATTGTTCATATCGACACCATAAGTGCCGTACCTGTTTCGAAGCAACACTGACGGTGACAGAGCGGTTACCCTGACCCGACCAAAATACCATTCCATTCCTGAAGACACTCTTAGCATTCGTATCTTCCTTTCCCAAACAGTCTTTAGGATTCTGCTATAGGTCAGGGAATTATGTCGAAATCCGCTGTCCCAGAATTCCTCGCAATACGTGCGTTTCATAACCTCAGATATTCCGCTGATATGGTCGGAGTGAGGATGGGTAGCGCAAATGAATTTCAAGCTAACCTTATTTGATGGCCCGGCTTGTTTATCCACCAGTTTACCCAGATAGTCCAGTGTCTTTTTACTGTTCTTGCAATCGACCAATCCATACGTTCTGTTTCCATTACTATCTGCTGGAAACTCCATTACGATGTTATCTCCAAGGCCTACGTTTAAAAAATGGATAACTAAATCATCCGGTTTGATACTTCTTGCCATCTCAGATTCTCCTTTCCAAAGCGGCCAAATAATCCTTCTTTATCTGTCCCTTAAGCATTGGGTCAATGCGCCGGAAATTCCATCGTCTTTTATCCACAACAAACATAGCCTTGGAGCGCCGATTACGGTTAATCCGAAATCTTCCCTGTAAAAAGACCTGCCCTTCACATATGCTATCCCAGGGCCAGGTTTTGGCATTTCTTTTTGTCATGCCAAGTATTTTATGATAGTTATCTGGTTGAATAAGACACTCGTACTCCTCACCCCAATATGAAAGGTCATCATTGAACTCTGTCGTATCATCCTTTAGAGCGCTTATTAGAATACGAAATAGCCCGTCCGCCAATTTCTCATCTATAGTGATTCTACTCACGAGTGAAGTTTGATTTTCTCGATCATTTGCCATAAGTATCACCTCCTTTTTAGGCTAATTAAAAAGGGCACCAGCCACCGCCACAATCCTAAGCGGTTCCAGTGCCCTTCTTTCACCACCATTCCCACAAAGGTTAAACAAAGCGAGCAGTGGAAAAGGGACCAATGGGAACGGATGTAGTACCTTTTAGTATTAGTTCTGTTATTATGCGTGCAGTTACTGGACTAAGCAAAATGCCCTTCGTCCAGTGACCAGTAGCTAGATAAACACCCTCCCAATAGGGGACCTCTCCGATGATCGGCAGTGCATCAGCAGATAACGGCCTGAGGCAAGCTGTCTGTAATGTAACCTGTGCTTCTACTAGTGAAGGAACCATATGAACTAGGCTATTTATTAACCTATCTCTACCTTCTGCTGTAGATTCTTCATTGAAACCAGCATCTTCATGGGTAGCACCATGGTAGATAATTCCATCGTATCTTGTCGTACTGACATAGTAAGTATCCCAAGTAATCATCGTAGTGAAAGGAGGTCCTGAAGCTTGAATTCTAAGTGTTTGCCCCTTTTCCGGTTTAATGGGTATTGAAAGACCTAATGAAGAAGAGGCTAGCCCTGTCCAAGGGCCCATAGCCAGAACTACGAAATCACAGGCAATCTGACCTGATGACAGCTGGACAGCGGTTAACTTCGTTCCTTTTCTTTTCAGTCCAGAGAACTGGCCGTAACAGATTTCAGCCCCGTATTTTTCGGCGGCCTGAGCTAAGGCCAAAACATACCGATAGCTATCGATCTCTGCTGCCAGGTTGTCGCAGGCCGCGCCTATTACCTGTGGGCAAATCCTACTTTCTTCCTGACGAACGGCATCTCCATCTAACCAGGATACGTCAAACCCTTGCTGCTGCAGCATCTCGACTTCGCCCTTGATTTTACGTGCTTCGTCGTCAGTAAAGGCAAGTCTAAAAAGAGCTGACTGACGAAAATGATAATCAATTCCTGCCTCTGCTGGTAGCTGCTGATATAGCTCCTTATGCATCTGAAAACTTGTCGTCGTCAGGGGAAACATGGCTTCCGGGAATTGTAGAGCTACTCCTCCCAGCGGGCGAAGAAGACCTGGGGCACAACCTGAAGCGTGAGTTGCGATACTGTCTTTTTCCACAACAACGGTTTTCACGCCTTCCTTACTCAAAAAATATGCTATGGCACAGCCAATGGCACCAGCGCCTATGATAGTTACATCGGCTTTTCTAGTTTCCATATCAACACTTCGTCTCCGATCAATTCTAGCATTTGTCTGTTTTGGCGGTTCTCCATTTGGGAGAATTATAGTCGACTTATTCGTAATTATCAATATTGCAAAGTTGGACTTCTATGAGCTAGTTCAGATAGATTAGTGACGCTATAATAGTGTTACTATGAGGATAATAAGAGGAACAATTTCTGGAGCTTCTCGTCTGGCAGGGCTTCAGGTTGAGCTATCCAAGAAAGCCAGGCAAAGACTTAAATGGTTTGATTACTATAATTCTCATGCTCACCATGCTCGCCTCACCTGCCGCCACTTTGACATTTCTCCCCAAACCTTCTACCGTTGGAAGAGACGCTATGACCCGAGGCATCTAGCCAGTCTGGAGGACCGTTCTCATCGGCCCAAGCATTTAAGACAGCCTACTTATCCTACAGAGCTGGTTGAGGCAGCTGGGTTTACATAGTCTAGGTTACCTTAGCGTGGTGTCTTATCTCACTAAGGTAGTTATAAATGGTGTATCTTGACGTACCAAGCAACGACGCAACATAGTAGTGTGCATTCTTAATTGCAAATATGCCGGCTTCATCCAGCAGTTCTACAACTTGAAGTCTGTCTCGCTTTTTCATGATACTAATTGGCTTATCGAATCTTTTTAATACTTCGGCGACTGCCGATTTAAGAATCTCTTGCACTTCTCTTGGATAAGTTTCCTTCTTGTCAGTATTCAAGGCGACTTCAATTACGGGTAAATCTATTGGGAAAGATGAATTAATAACATCTCGTAGAATGAACCAAGTGCTCAAATCAGAGTTAATACAAACAAATGCAATGGGCTTATTTATGCTATTTCGTATAATAATGGTGGACGATTTGAGTGGCCTGCCATCACTGGATGTAGACGAATAATTTATGAGACTAGAAGCCTGCTCACTCTTTTTCAGAACCCGGAGCCCAAGATCTGTCATGGGTGCTCCAACTTTCCTTCCTGTAACGTTTCCCGAGATAGCAACACAAGAGGAATCAAGATTTCTTAAATCATGCAAAATAAACTCATATGCCGGACCTATGGCTTTTGCAAGCTCCAACACTAGCTGCTTCAATGTATCAAGTCTAATATCAGTTTCATTAGATTTTGCCATGCCAAAACTGCCTCCGTAACCAAACTCCGTCTTAAACCCTGCACCGCTCTGGCTAAATAGACTAACAGACGGCACTTACTAGAATCTTCATTAAACTTAACAAATTGTTCAATATTTGTCAATAGAAGTATTGACAAATATTAGGTTAAGTATTAAAATATTTTACAGAATTTCTTAGGAGGTTTTACAACGAATAGGCAAATATTTTTTACTGAAAAGGCTCCCCATCCAATAGGTCCGTATTCCCAAGCTATAATATATAATGATTTATTATTCGTTTCTGGTCAAGGCCCAGTCGACCCTGCAACTAATAAAGTTGTCGATAATACAATCGAGGGACAGACAAGGCAGATTCTGAATAATATGAAGACTATAATCGCAGAAGCCGGATTTTCCATGGAAAACGCACTGAAGATAAACGTTTTTTGGAAAATATCAACGATTTTACCGCATTCAATGGAGTCTACGAGGAATTTTTTGCCGGTAGCAAGCCAGCTAGAGCGTGTATTCAAGCAGGTAAACTACCTGCGGGATGGAAAGCCGAGATCGATGCAGTTGTGGGAAAGGGAGCCTGATATAATGAGTCAGAATGGAATGGCTCACATTTCTACTATCAAGATATACCTGATTATTATTCTTAATTGTACACAGACTACTGAGGGAAGTATAGAGTATCAATAGGAGCGACCAAATACATAAAGTGTTAAACAGGCCCGGTTTAGGAAAATCTTTATGGGAGAATGTTTAAGTAATAGAGAATTGTTGATTAAATATTTGACCTCGGGACAAAGCTAGTGAGGAGTATAGCGGGCTCTGCCAGGGGAAACTGGGGTGCTATGGGTCTTAGCCTTTCATCCCTATGGTTTAAATAGAACCTCCCCCCTCCCGTGAGGCGCCTCAGCTGTAATCGGGCAAGTGGCATCCCGCAAGACTTCAAAGGAGGTGAGAAATGAGCTGATTAGATTGGATACTCGGGCTGACTAAATAAGCATAAGGAGATTTGAAATGACAAAGAAAAAATTGTTGATCTTGCTAGGCAGTGTTAGCCTAGCCCTGATGTTGGCACTACCGCTGGTTGGAGCCTGTGCTGCCCCAACGTCAACACCAACGCCTTCACCAACACCGACAGCAGCAGAAGTGGAATATATTGTTCGCTGGTCAAGCGGTTCCGCACCGACGGCCGTGCAAAATGTCGTGTGGAAAGACATAAACCCCATACTTTACGAGAAAACTAACGGGCGTATGCGGGTTGAGGTTTATCCCAGCAACCAGTTGGGAAACGAGCAGGCGGCTTTTGCAATGCTTTCTGAAGGCACTCTAGAAATGATGTCGCTCACTGGATCAAAAGTATCGATGGGCGTATTGTGGGCATCACTGTTTGATTACCCATTCTTGTTTGATTCGTATGACAGCTATAATAAGAAAATGTACGACTATATTTTAGCACAGCTAGATGAAGACCTTCACGTAGAAGCCAATGTTAGAGCTACAGGTTTTTTCCCTTGGGGTCCTCACTCAATCATGATGGCACGCGACGCGAAGCCTATCCTAAGCATAGAGGACCTCCAAGGACTTAAGATTCGAGTCCAGGCTCCGGGAGTCTATCTGGAAGCGTTTAAAGCTTACGGTGCGAAGCCAGTTGTCATTTCTTGGAGTGAGCTACTCACTGCTATGGAGCAAGGCGTGATAGATGGCTATACAACAGCTATATCTCAGTCAGCCGTGGCACAAGGTTTGGCAGAGGTTACTGGGCCATCAACTCTTTCGAGCCACTCTTTTAACGGAAACATCAACTTGGCCAGTGCGGTATGGCTTGACAGCTTACCTAGTGACCTTCGGGAAAGCCTTTTGGAATCCGTAGACATTGCCTCTAAGTTGATAGCAGGGCGGAATTTTGATGATCAACAGGAGGTATACCGAGTATGGGAAGAATTGGGCGCTACGATTTATCCGATGTCTGATGCTGAGAGGGACAAGTTTAAGGCAAGACTGGCCCCTGTTTATGAGTTCGTTGTGAAAGAGTATGGTCAAGAGGCAGTGGATAGGATGGGAATCAGCCCGCCTTAAGATGTGATTTGAGGAGGGTCTGGAAAAAACAGAAACATGCGAATATTTGAGCGACTCACTAAGGGCGAGCAGTTTTTGCTAGCAGGCCTTTGCTGCGTACTAGTGATTACTGTTAGTATTGGCATAATAGCACGCTATGCGCCAGTCGGCATAGCTAGTGGAGTTACAGCACCGGTAGAGGAGTTGAGTAAGCTTTTCTTTGTCTGGCTAGTCTTCTGGGGGGCATCAGCTGCTCATAGGGAGGACAGCCACTATAAGCTGGCTATCCTCCCTAACCTGTTAGGAGGAAGACCACGATTAGTTCTTCTTATAGTAGATAGTTTAGTTATAGCAGTTTTTCTATTCTTAATGGTCATGAACGCGATGGTGATACTGAAACAGGACGCTGGTCTATTTAGTATGATCATGAATTGGCCAGTTAATTTGTGGACTTGGTCATACTTAATAGGAATGGCAATAATGTTAATATATACCGCCCGCAGAGTGATTTTGTACGTTAAGGAGTTTTTAAGGTAATGTCACCGGTGTTGATGGTTTTGCTTTTGTTTGTTGTGATGTTTATCTGGGTGTTTCTGGGGGTGCCTTACGTTTACGCTATAGGCATTGCAGCAGTCCTCATTCTGGGCGTAGGGGGCTTTGGCTTGCCACTAACAGTGTTAGTAAGGGCAACGATTAGTACTATAGACAGTTGGGTATGGCTAGCAGTTCCACTTTTCGTCATGCTTGGCTTTACAATGTCAGCAAGCGGTATCACCAAGCACCTTGTGCGCGTAGCATCGGCGCTGGTAGGACATATCAGGGGTGGATTGTCTCATGTAGCGGTGGTTACAAACACGCTAATGGCTGGAATGTCAGGTTCAATCCTTGCTGATGCTTCAGCGACCGGGGTGCTTCTTATTCCAGTCTTGAAAGAGAATGGCTATTCGCGAGGCTATGCCAGCGCTGTAATTGCCTGTGCGGCGATGATAGGGCCACTGATACCGCCCAGTATGAATCTCATAATATGTGGTGTTTTGGTCGACGTCTCAATATTAAGGCTATGGATCGGAGGAATTGTTCCCGGGTTGATGGTGGGAGCTAGCTTGATAATAATAGGCTTCATTCTTGCCAAAAGGAGGGGATATCCGGTCGGCAAATGGGGTGGGATAAAACCTCTGGCAAGAAGCACGGGCAGTGCCTCACCTGCTCTAGTAATCCCCATAGTAATTCTTGGTGGGATGCGTTTGGGGGTCTTCACACCAACAGAGGCAGGAGCCGCCGGGGTAGTGTATGTTCTATTCGTGGCCTTTGTTATCTATAGAGAAATGAAATTTAAAGACCTATTGCCCCCTATAGTTGCAACTGTGAGACTGACTTCTATGGTCGCGTTCGTGGTTGCTGTGACTGGCTCAATGGGTTATATGCTAGCAATCTTGCAAGCTGGTCCTATCGTAGCCAAGACCATGCTCTCACTCACTGATAGCCCTACGCTGTTTCTGTTCTTAGTTATGGGTTTTGTCCTATTGATGGGCATGTTCATGGATGGCATTCCCCTGATGCTGATTCTTATTCCTATTCTAGTGCCCTCTGCCGTTACCTACGGAATTGATCTTATTCATTTCGGGCTTGTATTCAGCTATTGCATCCTAATAGGTAGTCTGACTCCGCCCTTTGGGCTAACAATGTTTGTCACTACTGATATTGCCGGTGCCTCTATACGTGAGTACCTTAAGGATGGGTGGCCTCTACTCGCCGGAAACATCTTACTTGTTTTTCCACTTATTCTCTACCCCCCCTTGGTCACATGGCTCCCCACATTGGTTATGGGTTAGCAAAAGAACTTTTAAGGATAAAGGCTAAAAGAGGCTGTTTGGAAATGAGGTTTTAAGCCAAGAAAATTGGTGTAACTGTGGTTTTGCATTTTCAAATTCCAGATCGTTAAAAAGGTCAGAGTTTTTGGACGACTTCATAAATATAGATAATAGTGTAGGAGGACAAGTCATGATCATCGATACACATGCCCATGTATTTCCACCCCTAGCAACAGCGTGTGGGTGGAGGACTGTCAAAGACCATCAAAATTATTTGGGAGCGTATATGTGGGGTATGGCTCGAGCGGGAGCTAAACGTCGCCATGAACCACCACCTGATATCAATTTTAGAGCGGGTAGGTTTGGGCGATTCTTGTGGACTGAAGACGGTGTTGACTACTACCGACAGTTCACACCCCCGGCTTTGCAAAACCAGGCTTCCCCACCCGAATATGTGATTGCTGAAATGGTCCATGCTGGTGTAGATATGGCTAACTTGCAGCAGGCTAAGATGTATGGGAAGCTGAACAAATACATTGCCAAATGTGTAAGAAAGTATCCCAACCGATTCGTTGGACTTGCTCAATTGGATAATGAGTTGGAAGCCTACAAAGAAATCTCGAAGCTGAAACGCACTGTTAAGGAACTCGGGTTTAATGGCATGCTTTTTGAAGGTTCAATGTTCCGGGTCACTGACAATCCAAGTGGTTTCAATGTAAGCAAGTTCGATTCGTTCTGGCGAGAGGTCAGCGATTTAGGAATTGCAGTTTATTGGCAATTAGTAAATGGAACGGTGCCAGCTGAAATGTACATGAACCTGATGAGGATCTTCTCTGCCTGGGCAAAGAGGTTTCCAGATATTCCCTCAGTGCTGCTGCAAGGCTTGTTTGCATATCCATTCCGGCAGGAGAATGGCGAGGTTAGATTTCCTCAAGAGCTTTTTGACATTTTCAAACAGCCAAATGTTTACGCAGAGGTTACGTATGGTAATCAAGCAGGTCCTATGGGTTGGGATTATCCTTTTCCACAGGCTCAACAATTGATTAGACAGCTATACGAAGAGATTGGACCTCATAAGATGCTCTGGGGCTCTGACATGCCAATGACGCAAAGGAATTGTACATACAGACAATCTCTAACTTATTTGAAAAACTATTGTGATTTTATTCCTGCCAAAGATATGGAACTTATCCTTGGTGGTAACGTAGCCAGAATCATGAAAATCCAGACCGACCTTCCCAAAACGCCCGAACCTATACTTGCTGGTGCAGCATGAAAGGAGGAGAAACAAGAAGTGAACGTTTTTGAAACCTTAGGTTTGGATGTCAAACCAGTCATCAATGCGTCAGGCGTAAGCACATTCTACTGCGGCGCTTCGATGCTACCGGAAGTGATAGATGCGATGGCTAAAGTGGCTAAAGATAACACGGCAGTACGCATGGATGAGCTTCAAGGTGCAGCTAGTAAGTTTATTGCTAAGATAACCGGTGCTGAAGCAGGATATGTCACAAACGGGTGTGCGGCAGCTCTCATTGCTGCGACTGCTGCCTGCCTAACGGGCTACGACGTAGCCCGTATAGATCGTCTGCCCGATACTTTTGGTAGCCCTAATGAAGTCGTCATAGCAGCCTGTCAACGTTCCGGCTATTGGCACTGCTTCACTGCAGCAGGTGCTAAGATAGTAAGCGTAGGGCCATTAATCGACCAGTTACCTCCCGAAGTGAAAGACTACGAAGGTGCCATAACTGATCGCACCGTCGCTATTGGCTATTTTATCGAGGGGGGTGGAACGCCTCCTTTGGAAGAAGTTGTTCAGCTAGGCAAGAAATATAACGTACCGATAATTTTGGATGCGGCCAATATGGTACCACCGGTGGAAAACCTGCGGAAGTTTGTTTCCATGGGCGTTGATTTGGTAGCCATCAGTGGAGGAAAGGGTATGCATGGACCGCAGAATAGTGGTCTTTTGTTCGGGAATCGTGACCTAATTGCTGCTGCCGCCTTGAACTATTTTGTTCCCGGCTTCCAAGCTGGATATGTTCACTATGATCAATGGGATCCAGCTCCCTCACTCGTTACTAAAGAGAAAATACGGGCTATTCCCCAACATCCCCTCGGTCGAGGGATGAAAGTATCTAGGGAGACAATAGTAGGTTTAATTACTGCTCTCAAGATTCTTGTTGAGGATGAGGAGAGTCCTCCCAAGGAAATGAAAAGGCGTAGAGCATTACTAGAACCAATTGTTGAGCGTCTCCAACAAGTGTCCAAAGTGAAGTCTGGTATCGAGTTCATTAGGGGCGAGTTTGGTGGCTTCCCAGCGCTTATCGTGAAAATGGACGAGTCAAAGCTAGGTCGAAGTGCTCGTGAGGTGGTACAACGTTTGAAGGAATGTGAACCTCGAATCTATGTTTCTGAACAGCGCCTGTTCGCCGGTCAATTTAGAATTACTTCTTCTAGTATGGAAGAGGGTGACGTGAAGATAGTGGCCAACCGCTTATATGAGGCAATCACTGGCGAATAAGGAGGTGAGAGAAATGAGGTAATTTGAAACCTTAGCTTTGGATGTAAAACCAGGCATCAGTACGTCAGGTATGAGCACAATGTACTGGTGCGGCGACATAGATAAGATAGTCGATATAATGGATAAGGTTGTTGGTGGGTTGGGTAAGGAACTTGGTTATTAACGAATGAGGAGATTCGGGCCTTCGAGGAGCTTCTAATAACCCGAAGGGCAGAGTTCCATGGGCTTTGCCTGTGGGTATCTACGAGTACATAGGAGAAGTTGTTTTTTGGAGCGTTAAAATGGGAGAAATAAAGAATGCAAGCATCAAAATATTATGTCAGAGTGTTGTGCCTTTCCACCAAATGGGAGGCAGTTATAAGGCACTTAATGGTCTCTACAGACAGAATCTGGCAGATATAGTAAGAGAGGGCGTAGAGGTCCATCATAATGACCTCGAGGAGGGATTTTCCACGGTTACCCCTGCTTATAATGGAGCTTATAATGCCGTCAACATAGCTCAGGCCATATATCGTGCTGCAAGGAAAGGCTATGATGCTGCCGTAATTAGATGCTTCCTTGATTCGGGCTTGAGAGAAGCTCGGTCAATAGTTGACATACCTGTGATGGGAGCTTGTGAGTCTTCGCTTTTGTTGGCTTGCTGCCTTGGTGCCAAGTTTTCTATTGTCACACTCACACCACCGATCGTGGGCAAGGTGGTAGAGCTAGTGCGACAATATGGCCTAATTGACAGGCTTGCCAACATCGTAACCACAAGGTTAATTTGTGCCGAAATCAGAGAGCTTATTGAGAGCGGGAAGATCCACGAAGTTGCGCGTTGCATTGAGGAAGCAGCAGAGAAGACGATAAGGGAGGATAATGCTGAGGTGATTATTATGGGCTGCACTGACTTCGGTACAGTGCTTACTGCCCAAGGGGTGCACGAAATAAAGGGGATACCTGTAATAGACTCAGTTGCTGCCGCAGTGAAGATGGCAGAGCTCTTCGTAGATATGCAACGGAACCTCGGAACACAAGTCTGCCGGGCAACTATATATAGTACTGTCTCGGGCTGGGAGAAAGAGATACCCATCAAGGTTCCGTGAGGTTCCTTTAATTGGTGTTCGTGAAGAGGACTAATAAGTCAAGGTATCCCAAAGGGTAATCGGGCAAGTGCACCCGAGCTAGGGTAATGCCCTTACTAAAAAATTAGACGGTGATAGAGGAAGCGATGGACTGTGCTCTTCGGAGCTAAGTAGCCTAAGTCAAGAGTAAATTTGATATGCAAGGGAGTAATCTAAATGGTAAAGTTTACTCAGATTATTTCGGCAATAGATTCACACACAGAGGGCCATAATACAAGAATTGTCTTGAACGGTATGCCGCCAATCCCGGGTAACACAATGGCGGAGAAGTTCATCTATATCAAGAATAGTGTGGCTCACAAACAATTGCGTGAAGCGTTGATGTTGGAGCCGCGGGGCCATCGTGGGATGTTTGGGGGTGGTACTAACTCCTCCCTTATTGGCGATGGCCAGGTCAAAGGGCTTGAACTACTGGATGTTAAGACAGGGCAGGAAAGCACCCTTGAAGAAGACGGGGTCTTCGTCCATATCGGTCTTGAGCTGAATACTAAGTACTTAAGGCGAGAGGTGGGGGAGATGGGGTGGAGTATCATTCCATCGGATACGAATGGGTATGTTTTGGTAAATGACAAGATGGCAGTGGAAATGCCGGGAGTTTTTGCCGCTGGAGATACTCGTCATAATTCGGCTTGTCAAATTGCGACAGCAGTGGGAGACGGAGCCACTGCTGCTCTTTCTGCTATCCAATTTCTTATGATGAGAGATTAAAACAGAATGAAAGGAGAAGTCGATGGTAAAAATGGACATTTTCAAGCGCTTAGGTTTAGATGTGAAACCGATTATCAATGCAGCGGGCCCCTTTACGAGGTATAGCGGTGCTACGATGCCACAGGAAGTGATAGATGCAATGTCCGAAGTAGCTCACGTGCAGGTACATCTGGATGAGCTTCAAGCTGCCGCAAGCCGGGTTATAGCCAGGATAACCGGTGCCGAAGCAGGATATGTCACCTGCGGCTGTGCAGCAGCTTGTACTGCAGCGGCTGCTGCCTGCTTAACAGGGTACGATGTAGCTCGCATAAATCGTCTGCCTGATACTTCTGGTATGCCCAACGAAATTCTCATAGCTCCACATCAGCGTTGTGGATATGACCACACTTTCCGCGCTGCAGGCGCCAAGCTAGTAAGCGTAGGTATGTCAACTGGTGCGTTGCCTCCTGGAAAATTTTACCACACCTTAGCGGAAGATTATGAGGTCAACATAACCGATCGCACCGTGGCTATTGCCTACTTCTACTCCAGAGGAGGTATACCTCCCTTGGAAGAGGTTGTTCGTGTAGGTAAGAAATACAAAATACCGATAATCTTGAACGCCGCTAATCAAGTGCCACCATTAGAGAACTTAAGGAAGTTTATCTCTATGGGTGTTGATCTAGTGGCCATGAGTGGAGGTAAATGTATTCGTGGGTCGCAGGCGAGTGGTCTCTTATTTGGGCGTCGTGACTTAGTTGGTGCTGCAGTCTTGAACTATGAGATCCCAGACCTTGGGGCGGGATACAGAACTTATGATGAATGGAACCCTACGCCAGTACTGGTGTCTAAAGAAAAACTGCGTGGTGTACCCCATCACCCTGTTTGCCGAGGCATGAAAGTCAGTAAAGAGGCAATTGTCGGTCTTATTACTGCTCTTCAGATTTTTGATGACGAAGAGAGGAATGCGAAGGAAATAAAAAGGCTCGAATTAACGCTGGAGCCAATTGTAGAACGTCTCCAAGGAGTGTCCGGGGTTGAAATAGAGAGGAGTGATCCTCATGGCGGTTTCCCCGAAGTTATCGTGAAAATAGATAAGTTGAAGCTAGGTCGGAGTGTTGATGAGGTATTGCAACGGTTGAAGGACAGTGAGCCTGCTATCTATGTTACTGCTCCACATGCTGCACGTGTTGCGGGGCAATTTACTATCAATTCCTGCAACTTGGACGAGGAAAAGGCAGCTATAATAGCCGACCGCTTGCACGCGATTCTTTCCTATTAAGGGAGTTTAGAGGATGGCAGAACATATGACGAAGAGGGAACGGGTCATGGCAGTGGTGAAGGGGGAACCTGTTGACCGTGTGCCTCTAAGCTTTTTTGGGCATAATCACCAGGCAGAACGGTCAACCGGATACACTGGTTGCAAACCTCCTCGAACAAAATAGGAGGTTTGGTTGGGACTTTATCAAGGTTCAGTTAACGGCTACCTATTACAGTGAAGCCTGGGGTTGTAAATACCGTTCGGATCCCCAAAGAAGCCCAATAGAAGGGCCAGTAATTGAGGAGCCTATTGTCAAGTGTGCTTATAACTTAAGAAAACTGAGAAAACTGGACCACCAAAAAGGGATTCTCGGCGAACAGCTCAAGGTATCTAGGCTGCTGAGAGAGGCTTTGAAAGGTAGCATACCATATGCACACACTGTTTTCTCTCCCCTCACCGTGGTGAGGCAGTTAACAGGAACGCCGGTACAAAATCCTACGGAAATAACTCTGATCAAGCAGTTTATGAAAGAGGAGCCTGAGGCGATGCATCACGCGTTGTCGGTAGTCAGCCAAAGTTTGGCTGACTATGCAAGAGAGGCTATTCGAGCAGGCGCGGATGGGATGTTTATTACTACTACTGTGTGGTCACGGGATGCGATTACCGAAGAAGAGTACAAAATCTTTGGCGGACCGTATGACCCTGCTATTTATGAAGCCGCTATTCAGGAGGTAGCCACCTTTAATATTTTGCATCTCTGTAGGGAAAACATAATGCTTGACCTCTTATCTGATTACCCAGTTCAGATTCTCAGCTACGACGCCCTTTCATCACGTAATCCAAGTTTGCAGGAGGCGATGGGCAGAACGGATAAAGCCATCTGGGGAGGCCTTACCCATAAGACAAGCGTACCTGACACGTTGCTTGAGGGTCCTGTGGGCACCATTGTTGCTCAAGTCCATGCTGCTCTGGAGCAGACCGGAGGTATGGCGGTTCCTCCTTGGTCCGGGCTGCACCATTTCTCCTCGCGGCGTGCCAGCGGTTCACCTGCGAGCTGTGAAAGAAGCCATCTGACATGTCGACGTTTCCCTGTGCCTGGAATAAAAGCTGGATAGTAAGAAGATATGAAGACGAGGCTAACAATTCTGCGGAAGGTACGCTACAAGGCCATTAAATTGGTCAAACCACTAGGCGAGTTGATTACTAAAGCATTGGAGTCATCCCAGTACCCTCCTTACTGATGTATCAGGCTTCTCTGCCATATGTGAATGTGGCTTTAGTGCGAGTTATCTCGCTTGGGTGCCTCCCAAGAAAGGACTGTTTGGTCAGCGAAAAATTAGCCTCCAGGATGAGATTTCCGATTCTATTAGAGAATTGCACTATATACCTTTTGTATGCACTGCATGTCCGTGGGAAGGCACAGGTAGAGAGCTAGACTATGCTGGTGAACGGTCTTATTATGCCTTAAAATGTCCAAAATGTTACTCAAGTTTAGAGCCAGACCTAAGGGGACTTAACAAAAGAATAATAATAGAAAAATGGGTTGATTCTAGTAAGCCAGTCTTGGAGAGTCCAGGAACTGCTCCAAATATAGTATCAACCAAACCTATTATTGACCTTGAACACTGGATTAGGTCTTTTAAGCCAATGCCTAATGAATTGGCTTATGTAGGGCAACAACTTTGGCCAAATTTTGCTACTTTCATAAGTGAAACTAAGCGACGAAGATGAGTTACATAACGGATTATAAACTTGAGTGTCAATAATGCATTCCTGCCACAAACTAATACCCCGCTCCCCAAAGTCATATCTACATCCCACCACTCCCCAAAACCCACACTACATTCCGCATAATCAACAGGAAAAATGCTTCCTTTTTTATCTAATACTTCTACGCCTAGCGTTCAGGCTCAAGATTAACCGGACCTTTTTACAGGTATTAACCAAAAAGATGTTTTGTTTGCTCAACCGCATTCTCATGGGAGTGATTCCAGCGACAATATGGGCTATAATTAGACTGATTTACTGGGACGGCACCGTGTATGTCGTATCCTCACTAATCAAGATCAGGAGAGCTTGAATGTCTGCAAGATCATTAGACATGGCAGAGAGCTTTGTTCAAAGAGCCCAGAATAAGGAGAACGAAGCCAGAGCGAATATTGAACGCGGGCATTATGCCGAGATTCGTGCCTTAATTGATCAATGGAAAAACAATTTTAGAACCCCTCGACCCGATGAGGTTTATTCGAGAACACTTTCACCTTTGGATACCATTATGGTTAATCCCATTTTCATTTCTCTAAGAGACCACCTGCCGTTTCCGACTCTATGGAAAAACCATCTTGTCTATGTGAAAAAACTGGATGATTACATCGCCGGGTGCAACAAGCTGAGAGAAGAAGTTGAGAAAAAGGTCGAGAACTGGGAAGGAGTCCAGGATGTGCTGGAAAACGTGGCACAACCTATCCTGAGAATAATAGCGGAGGGAGAATCTGCTATCAAGTTTAAGCCTTACGAATTCAAGCCGTCCGAACAGTCAAACTATCCAGATAAA
>SDBU01002934.1_pt1 | contig 22166 bp, 29 predicted proteins | sample 2277071 | NCBI WGS metagenome assembly SDBU01 (sample SAMN10397929, study PRJNA504765) | marine sediment metagenome | isolation source: marine sediment core GS08_GC12, 126 cmbsf | place: Arctic Ocean: Gakkel Ridge, Loki's castle | collected 2008 | reverse complement strand
AGAGCCCAAATCACCAACGCCCTAATTGGCCTAGCCATTGTCTTTGCCGCCTGGGCCATTATGAAACTCATCTCTGTCGTCTTCGGCATCGAGATTCTCAGTACACTCACTGTTCCCACCTTCAATCCTAAACAATAAGCAAAAAACATCACATAAACTATCAAAATCTCGCTTTCCGGCGGGATTTTTTATTGTTATAATTCGCATATGTCTAAACTCAGCCAAAAACTTCCCCATATCATAACCGCGGGAGCCACTATTCTAGGTTACCTTCTCTCTCCCCTCTCTGCTCTTGCCCAAACTAAAAATTGGAAAAATATCGACCCTCGTTGTGTCAGTTCTAACCCCGACTACCCCGATATTCTCACCATCCAAGGCCTAGAATGTCTTTTTTACAACATCCTTCAAGTCATCGTCGCCATCGCTGGCCTCGTCTTTCTTTTTATGTTCATCTCCGGCGGCTATAATTATCTCTTTTCCGGCGGCGACGAAAAAAAGGTTGCCCAATCCTCCACCACCCTAGGTCACGCCATCATCGGCCTTGTCGGTATCATCATTTCCTGGCTTATTCTCCGCTTCATCCAAAATTTTACCGGCTTCAATGTCACTGACTTCATCATCCCCGGCTAAATCCTTTATAATTTCCATTGTGAAACCCTTTTATCGCCCCTACCTACTCTTATCTCTCCTCCTTCTTCCTCTCTTCTTTTTTTCATCCTCCGCCCCTCTACTTGCCGTCAATTTTGTCGATTACATTCAAGGATCCGACTCCCATTCTCTCTCCACCGGCGAACAAATCAACTTTTCTTCTCAGGGTGGCCCCGGCCCCGGTAACCCGCTACGCATGCATAAGGGCGGCAACTACGAACAATTCTTCATCAACTCCGATGGTATCTACCGCCGCGAAGACACTTCTTGGGCCACCTCCGACTGGGGTCGCATGCAATGCTCCAACGGCAAAGAAGCCTCTTACACTCTTGCCCCTTGTAACACCGCTGACTACTCCCCTGGTTCAATTGTTACCAACGACGGCATCAAATGGATTCCCTTATCAGGTAACGTTGGTAATAATTTCACCTCCCAATCATTTAATGTTGTTGCTATCGAAGAAGAGGGCACCATCAATGGCACTCGTAAATCCTGCAACCTCCCCCCTTACCCCAGTGGCTGTACCAACCAGGTCACCCAATTTGTCGCCCACTACCAACCCGGAGAATTCACCTTCTGTACCGGCATTACCAACGAAGACAAACTCATCGCTCTAAAAAATATCTCCGGCCCCGGCGCTGGTGACACCTTTTACTTTATGAAAGGCTGGGGCATGGTCGGTTTTGAAGCCCCAGGCTTTCAAGCTGGACTCATGGGCCCCGGCGCCGACCCATCCGGCTGTACCACCCTGCAGGATTGTAACCTAGAAAACATGGACTTCCCCGCTGTCAATATAGAACGAGCCGATCCTTCCCAACCTATCACCGCCGACCATCCCCTAAACAAACACAAAGATTACTATCCCCCCCAGCAACAAATTACCAGTGTCTGTGATGATAGAAACACTCCGATAAGAGAAAGATATAACGAACACAAAGACCTCGACACCAACCAAACCATACCCTACAACGCCGAAGATGTTAAAGAAGCCATCGAAGAAAACAAGTTTGCCAGTGAGTACACCAAATTAACAGCCAGATATCTAAAACCCATCACCAACCCCTTTGTCGATAAAAAAGAAATAACCAATGGCCCCTTCAAATCCTTTGGGAACGACAACATCAGTTTTGCCTATCGAGCCACTTCTTCCAAACGACAAAAAGAATTCAAAAACGATCTCCTTGCCCAAGTCATAGACGGTACCGCCACCAACGAACACATCGCCTGGGAATGTTCCACTGGCTGTTTTACCCTAAGCTGTGGTAAACCTTCCGATGACTGCCAGCCAGTCTACCTCAAAGACATTGCCAATAAAACCACCTCCTGTTATAGTCAAATCTACCCCTATCTAAACTTTTCCAAATCCGGCTCTCTCAACTCAAAAATTACCATCCACGACAACAGAGAAAACCGCAAAGATCTTGACCGCATGATCCCCAATGGCGCCGTTTTAACAGAATCCTCCATGTTCCAACTTGCTATTCCCGAAAACCAAGAAAAATCAACCAATCAACTCTGCCAAACCATCAACCGCTCCCCAACCGAAGACACCACCAATCTCTTAAAATTTGATTTTTTAAAATTCCTGGCAAATGCCATTCGCATCATCACCGGCCAAACAGTCAAAACCGAAGTCCGTATCGAAGAAAAACACGACCCTCGCCTCAAACCTGCTATCCAAACACAAAAAACCTTTTATGAACAGTTTCTCCCCCAAAAAACCATCCAACAAATAGGCGATACCGACTCCGGTACCACCGGAAAAGTCAATCTCATCAGCCCTGGCGGCGGTAATCTTGAAGACAAACAAAAAACCTTTGCCGACTACCTCCATCCCGCCTCCTGGCAAACAGAACAAGATCTCTAAATCACCAATCTATGCTAAAATTAACCCATATGTCCACCAGAAAAATCCTCAAAAAACTCAATCACCAAAACACCCACATCTTACCTAAGCTTTCAATCACTACCAAAGCTTTTATCATCGCCCTCTTTGTCTTCGCCGGCACCTTTGTCACCCATTCTCTCAAGGCCCAAGCGGAGACAGCCGTCGTCACCCAATACTCCCAAACCATAGAAGAAGGCAAACCTAATCTAGAAAACTGGAGTAGTTCCAGTATGGACAACAACATCCTAAAATTTGTCGATATACTCATAGGCACCAAAAATCTTTCCGAAGCCATCGAACATCCTGAAACGCCCTTCAGACCCGGTGGGATGATTAACACCACCAACACTCTCATCGCCTCTCTTTACACCCCACCCGCCTCCGGCATCCAATATTTAGCCCAACTCAAGGATAACTTCCTAGGCAAACCCGCCTACGCTCAAGGCGTCGGCTTTAAAAGCCTCCAACCGCTCCTTCCCATTTGGCGAGGATTCAGAAACATTATTTATATCCTTTCTTCCATTATCTTCATTATCATGGGTCTTCTAATCATGTTCCGCCTCAAAACCGGCCCCCAAACCATCGTTACCATCCAAAACGCCATTCCCAAAATCATTACCACCCTTATTTTAGTCTCCTTCTCTTATGCCATAGCCGGACTCGCCATCGATCTCATGAATCTAATTCAAAGTCTTGTCATTGCCACGCTTTTCACCGTACAAGGAATACCTTTCACAGGAGAACTATTCCCCACCGAAATAAGCATAATCTCTCCTGGACAAAACATCGCCACATTTGGCAAACTTTCCCAACTAAACCTAGGCGACCTCACCGATCTGACACTTCAACTACTCCCCCTAAACACCCTGGCCGCACTAGGTAGTTTAATCGGAGCACTCATAGGATTCTTAATCCCGGGAATGAGTATATTAGCCGCACTCGCAGGAGCTGTCATTGGCCCAATTTTAATGACAGGAATAGTATGTATCATAGTCCTGATCTGGCAACTAAAATTCTTCTTCGGTCTCATCATGGCTTATCTAAACGTCATCATAAAAATCATCCTGTCTCCTTTCGAAATCGGTATTGGGGCTATTCCGGGAATGAAAATCGGGTTTTCTTCATGGATTACCCAACTTTTAGGCCATCTTGCCGTTTTTCCTATCTCCGCACTTTTTATCACTCTAGCCAATGTTATCGTCACCAATATTCAAGACAGACCGGGTCAAGTTCAAGATAATCTTTGGCTACCGTCACTCATGAGCCCCAACAACATTGTCAGCGCCGTAACCTCATTAAGCGGCGGCCTTCCCGCCGCCGCTATCGGCCTCGGCGCCATTTTCCTCCTGTCAAAACTTCCCAAAATGATCCCGGAATTCATCTTCCAAATCAAACCATCTCCGTATGGTACTGCTATAGGAGAAGCAGCCAAAGGCATCCCCGGCACCGTTGGCCAAGCCAGTGGACTCCTCCACACCGTAAGCGGAGTCAATCAAGATTGGAGTAATATTTTCGGTAGAAAAGAACAAGGCCCAATACACGTAATCGTCGACAACCGAGAAGACAGACCAAGAACCAGAACCAGACCTCATACCCAATCAAAAAATGATGCCGAAATACCCAGCCTGCCAAAACAACCATCATAAAAAAACAAAATTAACACATCACCCCCTGCACAAATGACCAAAAAAAAGAAAAAAAAAGAAAAAACCAACTCAAAAATAAAACACCTTCACCCCCAAACACAAATTCCCCCAGAGCTTCTCACTCAAATTCCCCCGCTACCACAAGAACCATAACTCTTCCCAGTACGCCAAATTCTATCTACTCACCTTCGCCTCTTCCCTCCTCCAAGAGTTAATCTGTTTAAAGCCGAAATCGTTGCCAAAATATATTGTGACACCCTAGCAGCTCTCGGATCTCTGACACCCGTCTTTAACATCGCAACTGCTTTTTTATAATCCTCAGTCCCAACCCTCAAACCATATTTCCCCACTGCCATCGCAATAGCCCCAAAAGTACTACTCCCCTGCGACCCCAATAAACCACTAGCCGCCAACTCTATCTCCTTAGGAGTATCCTCATCACCCAATCTCATAATCCTAAAAATCTGTTCCCATTTTTGATCAGAACCAGCATGAACCAACAGGGCTCTAACCTTAATATACAATATCTTCCCAATCATCCAACCCACCACATCAGCCATCTCAGGTATATTATTATACAAATTACACAGCTTATCCACCCCATCAGCAAAATCAGCAAAATCAGCCAATTTCCCTCCTTGAGAACCGGCTATAAAAGCATCCCACATCCCTACAAATCTTTTCATATCTTTTATAGTGATCTCACTCGGAATCCGCCCTGTCATACCGACAGGCCCTTTTTTTCTATCCACTCTATCTCCCGGAAACATTTTGTCAGCATAAGTAATATAATCATGAACCCCTTGCAATATCTCCGAATCCTGCAAAACTGTAGCTCCTTCCCGATAGGCATTTTTTAAAAATAAAATACCCGCCGGCTGATCTAAGTTCGACCAATAAACATCATCCCAAGGAATCAACCCCAAATCAGGCTTCGTCGGATCACACATCTCGACAATTGTCTTTCCTCCCCCAATATCTCTATCATAAGAAAGCAAGGCCAACCCCGTTAACCCCCTCTCTTTTTTTTCAACAAGACTTCTATGAACTTCAGGTAAAATTTCCAAAAACCAATAATCAAGAGCAATATCCACCAAACTATCCTCAATCCCCTCAGGAATTCGATACCTTTCGCGATATTCTTTCCATCCGCTATCTTCTCCTCTCATTTGATCCGCAATATTCTGTTTAAACTCTTCTATCGCTCCGAGTTTTTTTTTCTCCTTCACCAGCCAATAATGATAAAACAAGCTACCACTTTTTCCACACTCTTTAATCCATTTTAACGGCCATGCTATTGCCGGATCATGACTTATCATTTCCGACCTTTCCCGTGTCCAGCCATAGTCATCCATAACCTCTTCCACCGGCATATATTTAACTATTGTCGCAAAAGTACCATCACTCTTTTTCACCGCATCACAAAGACCAGCCATAGAAAAAAAAGCCACTGCTCTTTCCTTATATGCCGTTTTCAAACCAGTTGTCTCCTCTCTGGTCATCTGACCCAACCTTTGTGCCTCATCAAAAGCAAAAGAAAACTCAGACAAAACCACACTTATTGGCCCTCCTTTCCTCCAATATTCGCTAAACACCCAAGAACCTCTCGACAAGTCACTCACCGCTGTATAAAAAAAACGCTGTCTGTCCAACGAATCAGCCGGATTCAATCTTTCTGTTGGCTGCACACCGGTTGGAACCCTTTCCATATAACCACCATAAAGACCCTTAGTCAAAGCCACTCCTCCACTTGGATCAATTCTTTCTACTGGCATTCTTATCTATATCTTTTTCAATAATTTTTATTTTTCTAAACCTAATTTTACCACAAGGAACCATTAGAATCTTTCCTCGAGGGATTTCCCGTACGCACTATCACCGATCTCCAAACTTCTTCTCTTCGTCTGTCAGCATCTTCTCCTCCCACAGCCCTTCTCACCCCTTTTTCTACTGCCCCAGCCAAAGCCACCACATCCACCTCCTCACCTCTCCTTCCTCTCTTCTTCTTGTCAGCAAACCTTTTCTTTTTCTTTTTCTTTTCAACAGATTGCTCCATTACCCCATCCGCCACCACTCCCCTCTCTAACCCTTGCCAACTTAGCGGCAAAACATCCCTTACCGACTCTTCTGAATCCAGTTTTCTACCCAAATCCTCACTTCTACTCATCACCATATGCACTGCCCTCGCCAATCTTCCATAACCTCTCCTGGCCTTTTTTCTCTCCTTTTTTTTACCAGTCCTTACAACCCCAACCAATCCTCCCACCGTATCAACCCTCAAACCAGAAACCTCTCTCACCAAATTAACTGCCCTTCCTCCTGCTCTCCGCCTTTCTTTACCGTCTTTAGAATTCAAAATCCCTTCCTTAACAATCCTATCAGCCAAACCACTTATCACCCACTGTTCCACCAAATCTCTATCACTTAAAGGAACTCTCCCTTCAGTTGAACCCGGTAATGAAGCCGACGAACCTATCCTCTCACTCATACTAAAAATTATACCATCCCTTCCCCGAATATCCTATAATCTGTTTACTTTGCCATCCTAGCCCTGAACCAATCCTAGTAACCCGCTATAATCATACTATGTCGACCATCAAGTCAATCGAGCTTCACGTCCGCTCCTACCGCTCCGCCCTAAAATCCAACCTGGAAGTCACCATCAATTCCCTCAAAAACACTCACATCAAAACCAAATCCATCCTCCACCCCCTAGCCTCAAACCCAAACAAAATTGATATTGCCGCTCTTATCTATTCCCTTTGTCGACTGCCTCAGCAAATCGACCAAACCCAAAAAGTCATCATTGGTCAACGCCCTGAAGTCTTTAAGACCGCCAATTTCCCCGATATAACCAAATGGCCCCAGGTCAGCTCCAAATCCCGTCGCCGCACCACTCATTTTAATAAAAATACCAAAACATTAGCCGTTTTTGCCGCCTCCATCTCTGATATTGACGATCTCGTCAACCTCCTCATCGCCTACCAAATCGAAACCAACAAACTCCACCAACTTCTCCAATCACAACCCCCAAAAACTACTATTTCTCACCATCTCAACCTCACCACCACCGACTGGATCCGTCTCAAAATCGCCCTGGGGGAAAAATGGCGCCATCGCCTTTCTCATTTCAAAAATCAGCCCACCGATCTCCGCCTTCGTCTTCTAGCCGGCTCCTGGAACGATTATGCCAAAACCACCCAAAAATGGTGGAAAAATATCGCCACCACTACCGACCCCAAAATTCACCTGTCCCACCAAAATATCTATTTTGTCTCCTCCAACACCCACAGCCTAAAAAATTTAATAACCGGTCTTCCCCTAAAGCTCAAAAATCAACTCCTGCCCCTTGCTAAAAACCCACCTCCTTCAAAACTCCACCCTCATGACTTCCTCTACTACCTCTTCCAACGCCACCAAAACAAATTCAAAAAACAAATCCAACAAATTCAAGACAAACTTGGGATTTTCTCCATCCCTTCCGCCCATTACCTTGATATCAACGCCCAAATCATCCCTATAAAAAATTTAACCAAATCCAAACACCTCGACCCCCGTCTCAAAATCAAAAAACCCCAAAAACTCAATAAATCAACCGCTCTAATCTTTAACATCGACTACCCTCTCGGCTTTGCCGCCCAGCTCATCCTCAACGAAATTTTCCAAAACGTTGCCAAGGTCAAAGGTGTCTATATCCTCGGCAAAGCCGCTGTTCTCAATGGAGAACTTGGCGACATTCAACTACCTAAAGTCGTCTTTGACGAACACTCTCAAAATTCCTACCTCTTTAAAAACTGTTTCAACACCTTCTTCCCCTTCAAAAACAATCAAGGCTCCATCATCTCTAACCAAAAATCCGTCTCCGTCCTCGGAACTTTTCTGGAAAACCAAGCCTTAATCGACAAATATTCTCAAAACGACTTCACCATCATCGAAATGGAATCCGGCCCTTATCTCTCCGCTATCAGCCAAATCACCTACGATCAACCCACTCCCAAATCCACCATCGTTGATCTCAACCCTGCCCCTCTTGACATCGGTATCATCAACTACACTTCCGATACCCCCTATTCCAAGGCCAAAAACCTCGGCTCCGGTCAACTCACCCTCCCCCTGGTCGAACCGATTTATTTAGGCAGCCTCACCATTCTCCAACGCATCATCAATCTCGAATCATCAAACCCCTAACAATGTTTATCAATAGATGAAATAACTAATTTTCCGCACGCAATCATGTTAAACGAAGTGAAAACACGCACCTGTCCAGCGACAGCAGGATGAGTACGAACAAATTATGTTATGAATATATTGAAACCACTCCTAATCTACTTCATCAACTCCTCAAACTCTTTTTGATTCAAACTCTCTTTCTCCACCAAAACTTTAGCAATCTTATCCAACTTCTTTTTACTGACCCGCAAAACCTTCTTAGCCCTCTCCAGAGCCCCGTTTACTAGCTCCTTTATTTCCTTATCCACCTCTGCTCTCATCGCCTCTGAAATCTTGCTCGGCTCAAAATAAGCCCGGCCAAAAGAACCCACATCAATCTGTGGCCCCAAATTAATCGGTCCCAGATCAGACATCCCCCATTCCACCACCATATTCCTGGCCATCCTGGTCGCTTGTTTAATATCCGCCGCCGCCCCCGTAGTCAAATCAGCAAATACCATATCTTCAGCTGCCCTCCCTCCCATCATCATCGTCAATTGTCTTAATAATCTTGACTTTGTCTCATGTATTCTGTCCCTATCCGGTGGTATCAAAGTAAAACCTAAAGCCATCCCTCTCGAAACAATTGATACCCGATGCACCGGATCCAGCTTCTCTACATAATTTACCACCGCATGCCCCGCCTCATGATAAGCCGTCATCAATTTATCCTCTTCTGTCTGTCTCCTTTTCTTCTCCGACCCCAATTTTACCTTCAAGGCCGACTCTTCAATATCATCCATCTCTATCTCTGTTTTATTATCTCTGGCCGCCTTAATCGCCGACTCATTTAACAAATTCTCCAAATCCGCTCCCGAAAAACCCACCGTCCTTTTAGCCACCACCTCCCAATCCACCTTCTTGGAAAATGGTTTACCTTTAGCATGTATGGCCAAAATCCCCTTTCTACCATCAATCTCCGGCATCTCTAAAACCACTCGCCTGTCAAACCTCCCCGGTCTCAACAGCGCCGGATCCAACAAATCCCCTCTATTAGTTGCCGCCAACACTACCACCGCCGTCTGGTTATCAAACCCATCCATCTCCACCAATATTTGATTTAATGTCTGCTCTCTTTCTCCATGACCACTATCCAAACCCCCTCTCATCCTGCCAATGGCATCAATTTCATCTATAAATATAATCGCCTTCCCCGCCTTTTTTGCCGTCGAAAATAAATCTCTGGCTCTACTTGCCCCCACACCCACCAGCATTTCCATAAACTCCGATCCTGCCATTGAATAAAACGGTACGTTAGCCTCTCCGGCTACCGCCCTGGCTAAAAGCGTTTTTCCCACTCCACTCGGCCCCACCAACAATACCCCCTTGGGCGCCCTGGCCCCCATCTTTCTATATTTCCCCGGATGCTTCAAAAAATCCACCACCTCCATCAAATCATTTTTAGCCTCCTCCACTCCCGCCACATCAGAAAATTTAATATCCTGCTTCCCTTTAATAAACAACTTGGCCTTTGACCGACCAAAACCAAACATTCCTCCTCCACCTCGACCTCCTTGTCTGGAAAACAACCAAAAAATCACCAAAATCGGCAAACCCACTGTCAAAAGCAGCATAAATATATCACCCAAGACCTTCCACCCTTGTCTATTCTCAACTCTAAAATTAAGCTTCCCCACTTCAATCCCTTCCCTTTGCAAAATCTCTACCATCGACACTGTTGGTTCTTTAGAAGATACCAACATTTTATCATCACCTTTAAGCTCCACCAAAATCTCATCATCCATCACCGTTAGTTCTTCCACCCTATCCTCTCTGACCGCCTCCACCACTTTACTCAAAGGCACCCGAACAATTTCTACCGGCATCAAAAGCTCTCGTAAAGTCGACAATATCCAAAAAATCAACACTAGATAAATAAAAAACCTGATTATTTGCCTTGGTCCAATCTCAATCTTCTTTATCTTCATTCCCGGCGGTAACTTCCTCAATATCTCATCCGGTATTTTACTATCTTTCCTCACCTCTTTCTTTTTTCCACCCCCAAAACCCAGCTTTTTCCCTAAATCTTCAAATAAGTTCTTTTTCTTAGCCATAGTCTAAATTATATCATCTCCGCAATATTTCCGATCTTTCCCCGCAACCAATCCCATCAAACACTCTCTATCATCGTTTTTTCCCTCCTTTACCACGAATTTATGACTGCACTTCTCACACTTATAATATACTCGAAACTCCCCTTTTTCATAGCTTGCCCCCACCGGCTCTAACAACCCCCCACAATCACTGACTCTATCCCCTGGAATTTCCCTATCTACATGCTTCCCCCACAAACATCCTGGACAATGATCAGTATAACCATCACCTATCACTTGTCTCCCACACTTCAGACATTCAAAATCTTCCTTCTTCCTTATAAAATTCTTCCTCTTCATCTTGATAATTCCACTCCCATTTTTATATCCCTATCCAACTTTTGATTAAACAACAACTTACCTTTTACTAAACTAGCCATCGGCTCTACCTGAAGCGGCTGCCACCCTTCCGGAATCGATATTAAGGTCACCAGCCCCGTATCCCCAAAACCCGATTGTTTTTGCACATAATGAAGATATGAAAATTTATCCGATCCAGCCATATTAATCTCCGTTGAATATCTGATCTCCACAATTCTTTTCTCCCCCGCCGGTACTGTCATCAAAAAACCAACTTCTTTCTTGCCTCCCACCTGTCTCACTTTCAACTCATCCCCAAAATATATCTTTTTAGACCCCTCGTCATTGCCATCAATCAAAGCCACTTGAGCCAAATTAACATCTATTGGCAAATACACCCTCATATAATTCTTGTAATCCCCTCCTGGCCAATTATTATTCTTAGAAATATTTTCATAATTTACCATCACCACCCGGGAAATCGATCTCTCTGAAATATCAACCATTTGCTCTATACTCCGATACAAAAAATAATTCGCCTTATTTACCCCCACATTCGCCTCCACCACATACAGATAATCCGTCAAACACCTATCCACCGCACATTCCCCCTGCCACATCGATCCATCCCAACCCAAACTAGCTAAAAGTTGCCCCGCCTCATCATCATCCATCACCACCTGTATCTCATTGCTCTCCAATAATTCGATCACCGACCCAAACAATCTCAACCTCTTCTCTGTCGACAATATCTTTATCTCCTCAAACAACTGGCTACTCAAACCTCCCAAAAAACTAGCCTTCTGATTTGACCCCGGAAAAAACTCCGTCTCCGCCCAAAATTCTGCCTGCTCATACAAATTACTCTCATTAATTTTCTCTCCAAAATCAACCACATAAACCTCTCCCACTGCCGCCAACACCGCCCTAGCCACCGCCAAATTTACCCCAACTACCCCATCAACCTCCCTACCCGTCTCCTTTTGCAAAAACCACTCCACCTTTTCAGCCACCACCAAAAAATCAGCATCCCAGTTAGCATCCCGCAGGTACCATCCTCCCTCACCCAAATATTTCTTAATCTCCTCCGGCGGTTCCACATGACCTTTCAGTTGACCATCTGCCTCATAAACATCCTTAACCTCAAAGTTTAATAATCGTCCTCCTTCAAAAGACAAAATCCCAAAAGAACCAATAAAACCACCCCCCGGTCTCAACTCTGTCTCATTTTGAAGCAACACCAAATATTCTCGTCTCCTACCATCAACCCCCAAAAATTCAGGCAATATCTCTATCCCCTTCTTCGATACCTCCACCACCTCCCTTAGTTTTTCCAACTCCCCTGTCCCCTTCGAAGGCAAACTCCTCCACCTCGGTGGCAACCAATTCCAATCCCCCTTAAGCCTAGCCTGTAACACCCCCATAGAAGACCCCAACCTAATCAACCTCTCCCTTAAAATCACCACTTCCTCATCCCAATCAATCTCCTTTTCCCCAAACACTCCTCCCGATATTTTTTCTAAGGTACCAACTGCCCTCGCCACCTCCAATTCCAAAGCCGAAGTATCTTCCGCTGCCCTCAAATCCGTCTGATAAGTCCGCGGCCAGCCCACTTTATTCAAACCCCACTCATTTATCTTCCTGTTCATTCCCCTAACCTTCTTCATCGAATCTTCTGCCAAATCCTCTGCCTGCTCATACTCCTTTTCTAATATCAAAGCCTTCACCTCAACCCCATTCCTATAAACCATCCAACTATCTTTTATCCAAAGAATAGGCATTATCAGCAATAATATCATTGACACTAAAAATCCCGTCACCCACCACCTCATCCCCCTAAAAGAAATCTTTTTCAATTTTAATTTCGGCAGCCTTATTTTCTTTCCCACCACCAACTCTCCCCCCAAATCTTCTGTTTCTTCTCTCTTATCCTCGCCTTTAGAAACTCTCTCTTCTACCACTTCTACCATCTCCTCCTCTTTTCCCTTCCTCTTTCTCTTTCTCCTCCTTTCCTCCTCTTTCTTCTCCTTCACTTCCACTTCCTTCTCCACCCTCACCGCCACTATATCTTCTTTCCATTCTTTCTCCTCATCTTCATCTCTGCTATCCTCATTTTCCTCCACCACCACCTTCATTTTTCTCCAACCAACCGTATTATCCACCACTTCCTTTACAATGCCCTTACGGCTCTCATCATCAATCTTAGAAAAAAAATACCTCAACGTTTCCCCCACCCCTTCAGAAAAATCAATCCCTGGCTTCCATCTCAATCTTTCCCAATTACTCACAACCTCCACCTTATTCCACTCCTCTACCGCCACATCAGACTCCTTCACCTTCACCCGAGTCATCTTGGCCTCATCAATCAATGTCTCCGCCACTTCTCTCGAATTTGTTTCCCTTCCTACTACTAAATAAATTTCTCCCTCAGTACCCGACAAAAAAGTGGCTCTCAGCATCGCCTCCACCAAATCATCCACCACCAGCAAACGATAATTAACCGATAAGGGCGGCAAAACTAAATTTTCATTCTTCACTGCCTTAATCATCGCCTCCGCCAAAAAACCCTTACCTCTCATCCCCGGCCCATACACCCCATAAGCCTCCACCATTCTCCAGTCAGCTTTTAACCCCACCAATTTCTCTTTTATCAATTCACTTCTCTCTTTATCATTACAACTTAACACCATCACTTTAGCCCCCACCTCTCTAGCTTTCTTCCATACCAAGTCACTTCCCACAAAATCAAACACATAGTTAAAATCAGACCCAATCTCCGACACATCAGCCACATATTTAAAATTTGCCAAATCCCCCAATCCCGACACCCAACTTCCCACCCCCAAAACATTCATGTCTTTGCCCAAAATCTCATTAGCTAATTTTTTTGCCACAAAATGATCCACCCCGTAAATCAAAACTGTTGGTAAGGCTGGATTCATGACCCATTTTAAATCAAAATGGCTTTACAATCCATCATTTTTCCCTTTTCGGTAATTTTCCGGTAATTCTGCGGTTATTTTTTGGCAAGTATTTCAAAATCTGTCAAACTGCTTTCGTAGTCATGTGAAAAATATGTAATAACAACAAAAAGGTTATTAAGGATGAAAATTAAAATCAATTCTTACAAAATCGAGTTTGACCGTGTTAATTTTAAAACCAAAATCGGCTCAAACCGATTTTGGTAAAACGTCATGATTGCAAAATTAGCCCAAAAAAAATCCCTCACTTTTGTCATGATATTAAACTCGAAACTATATCAATTACGCCCTTTTTTTTCCTCTCCACAAACCAATCGACACCAATCCCAAAGATAACGCCTCCGTTAATGCCGTTACTATTGCCGCCCCCTTGACCCCATATCTTGGAATCATCCACAAATTAGCCCCCAAATTAAATAGTAGTGTTACCAACCCCAACCCCAACATTTGCTTCTGTCCTCCTCTAGATATCAAAGTAAAACCGTTTAAGTGATTAAAGTATGAAAACACCAACGCAATTAACAAAACCCGCAACACCCCCACCGAAGCCTCATATCCCCCTCCCGTCAATATTTCAATTATCCCCGGAGCCAACCAATATATTACCGGCACCAAAAAAACCAAACCTGATATTAATACTGCCGCCGACTTTAAAAACAATTTCAGTCTTGATCTCCCCGCCGACATCATCGGAAAAACCGAAGTCGTAAAAAAATAAGCCGGTTGAATCAATACCCCATACACCTTATAAGCCAACCCATACCATGCCACCGCCTCCACCCCCAGTATCCTATCAATCATCAAAGAATCTACCGCCCTATCATAAGACGTAAAAATTAGTAAATATACACCCATTGGCCAAGATTTTTTTAAAATCTGCCTCAACTCATCACCCGAAACCTTAAATACTTTCTTCAAGTCAACCTTCCATAACCCCAAAAATAATTTCACCCCTACCCCCAAACTCAGCACTCTAGCCACCAATGCCAAACCATACACCCTGGTCAAATCCAGATCCTTCCACCCCACCCAAATTAAAAACAAAAACACCACCGAAAACAAAATATCCCCCGCCACCTTCATATCCATCCTTAACCTCGCCTGCCAAACCACTTCCAAACTTCCCGCCACCGAAGTCAACCAAACCATTACCATCGCCACCATCGCCGCTACCTTAACTTCCGCTAAACTCTCCCAACTAAAAACAAATATCAAACCCAGCAAGAATGCCCCACTTGCCATAATTACTCGCAAGCAAAAAATCTGTCGCCATAGCTTCTTTTTATTCCTCCCCCAAACCGACATCTCTCTCACCCCAATAATCTTAGTCCCAAAATCAGCTAATGAATCAAGAAAAATAAAAAAAGAACCAATCAAAGTATAAAAACCAAACTGACTCACCCCCAACTTCCTCACCAAAAGCATAGTCACCACCAAGCCCACCATCGCCGTCACCCCCTTACCGGCAATCTGAACTATCGTATTTAGAATCGGCTTCTTCAGCACTCCATATTATCTCAACACCACCGCCAAAAACACAACCAAAATCCAATTATTCTGAGGCAAAGTCAACCAATAATGGTCAAACATCCCCGTCACCACCACCGCTCCCATAATTGACTTTTCTACCACTCCCAACTTCACCCTCGACAAAACTTTTTTCATCACCCCCAAAAACCAACCAAACCCCAAAATACCCCACTCCGCCATTAGCAACAACACCACATTATGAACCGGTTGTAATAAATAAATTCCCACCTCCCACTGATAATCAGCCACTTCTACCAAAAAATTCCCCCACCCCACTCCCAAAAAAGGATGGTCCTTTATCATCTCAATCGCCATTCTATTCAATCCCATTCGTTTAGCAAAACTTGCCCCATCCCATCCTCCCAAAAAATCTGACATCACATAATCCGAACTCACCCCCGCCATCACTAATATAAACACCCCCACCAACAACATCCCCGACCCCAACCACATCTTCCACCTTTTCTTCCTCAAAAACTCAGATACCATCACATTAAAATTAACCAAAAACAGCCCTGCTGCTACTGCCCACACCAACCGACTACCAGCCAATATTATCCCCAGCACTCCCACCCACAATACCACCCACCAAAACACCCTCTTCTCTCTACCATCGGAAAACCTCTCTCGAAAACTAAACCACCACAACACTCCCACTAGTAAAAATCCTGCCAAACTATTTGGGTGAGAAAAAGTCCCATAAGCTCGAATCAAACCTCTACCCAAAACCGAAATCTGGGCCACCCCCACCGTACTATAAGAAAATCTCCTCTCTCCCAACCAGTAAAGCCAACCATTTAAACTTCCTCCCTTAATCATCTGTCCTAATCCCAACAGACTTTCAAAAATTATCCAAATAGGTATCACCACTGCCAAATCATTTTTCACCCACTTCTTTCTTATCTTAAAATATCTCACCACCCACACCAACTGCCATACTCTCAACCATCTATACAACCCCACCCATTTATACTTCGACACCCATACATTAACCACCACCAACACCAGCCACCAAAACTTAGCAAAATTCATCACTTTAAACCGTCTCCCTTTCTCTCTTACCACCAATATCAGCAGCCAAATCACATCTAAAAAATACACAGTAGGGGATAGGTAATCCACTCTCAACCCCACCACTTTACTCCACTCTGGCCAATAATGTCTCCCCAGCTGTGTCGGTATAAACAAAAGAAACAAAAACACCAACCCTCTTTCCATCATTCCTTATATTATAACCCCCTATAACAAATCCTTATTACCAAAACCCTCAAGCCACCGGTTTGACCACCACATGCCTATCCCAACCTTCCCCTTCTGACTCACTCATAACTTCATCAACCCCTGCCACCGCCATATGACAAATTCTTCTCTCATAAGAGCTCATCCCTGGTAAATCCACCTTCTCTTTTGTTAGAAGCACCTTATCCACCGCCTCGGCCACCTTACTCTCCAATCTTTCCTTTTGCTCTCCCCGATAACCGTTGATATCCAACAGCACCCTCACCCACTTGTCAATTTCCTTTTTAACCATCAAAGAAATTACAAACTGCAACGGCATCAATGTCCTTCCTTTAAACCCAATTAAAATCGCCGGATTCTCCACTTCCACTCCCACCAATACTTGTTCCGTCTGTTCTACCTCATCACCACTGGAGCTCGCCCCATCATTACTGGTGGTTGGGACCTTTATCTCACCATCTTCCACATAGGCATCCTTCACCTCCACATTCATTTTTTCCAACAAACTACAAACCTTCTCCAGCACCAATTTATTCCTCTTCTCATTATCCATCGTGCCTATTCTATCACGCCTATATCACCAACTACCACCATTATTATTCCACCAGCTCCCAACCTCTCAATTTCTTTGCCCCCATAAAATTCCTCAATGGACAAGCACAAACTACTTTTTCATCATCGCCTAGTTCGCCTTGATTATAAAACGTTTGGTCCTCCTGAGTACAACTTATCCTCATTCCAGTATAACCATCTCTTATCATCCCTCTCGTCCTACCCTTCATCATCCCACACACCCCATCCTTCCCCCATCTTCTTCCTCCAAAAACTCCACATTTCTCGCCACTACCAAACACTACTTCTTCTTTTTTGCCAACACCAGCTGTTGACCCCACATCACTGCCGAATTTATAAACCAATACAATAATATGCCCAAACTAAAATTCCACCCAATAATCAAAGTCATCAACGGCATCATATAAGTTGACTGTTTTCTCATCGCCACTGCTATGTCATCTTCTTTATCTTTGGTCTTCTTAGCTACACTCTCATCCACCTCAGCCGCCGGCATCATTCTTTTGGCGCCCAAAAATTGCATCAGCCCCGACCCCACTAATAACACTAAGGGCAAAACCAACCCCACCCCCACTCCCTCTGAAAAAACCTTTGCTGGCGTACTAGTCAAATCGCTCCCCAAAAAAGTCGAATCAAACTCAAACCCTTCCTTAATTTTAAAACCAACCATCAAATGGCTATTTATTTTAACCAAATCTCCCTTACCCGACACATAATCTGTCACCATTCTAAATGCCGAAAAAAACATCAGTAACACCGCGATTTGTAAAACCTGTGGTAAACAACCAGATAAAGGATTAATCCCTTCCGTCTTATAAAGATCCATCTGGGCCTTAGCTAATTTCTCTTTACTATTCCCATATTTTTTCTTTAACTTATTAAGTTTTGGTTGCAGCTCCCTCATCTTCCCCGCCGACTTCAAACTCGGCAACACTAAAGGCAATAACGCCAATCGAATTCCAATTGTTACCACCACCACCGCCCAACCCAAATTACCCAGCCAATAATAAAGCCCAAACAAAGCATTGACAAATGGCGCTACCAGTACATTCATAAGTTCTATTCTAACAGATCAACTCCTCCTTTCACCCCTGGTCTACACCTAATCACTCTCTTAACACCCAAAAACAATCCCTTAACTACCCCATATTTCTCCACTGCCTCTACCGCATACTCCGAGCAACTCGGCTCAAATCGGCAATGATACCCCCTCGAAACATATTTCTTATAAAATCTCAGTATTCTTATTACTACTTTCTTTGTCATTTCTCAAACACCCCTGTTTTAGTCAACCCTTTCTCCACTTCTTTTCTAACTTCCTCGAAATCCTTGCCCAATATCGCCTTCTTCACCAAAAAACCCACCCTAATTCCTTCCCTTACCCCTTCCAAATTTATCCTAATTACCTCAGACAATAATCTCTTAATCCTATTTCTATCCACCGCTCTCTTTGAAATCTTTTTCGACACTATAAAAATAAATTTTTTCTCATTATCCTCTTTATCTAGAACCAACATCCCAAAAAGAGGGGATTGATACCTCACCGCCACCATCCTAATCTCTTCTATCTCTTTTCTCTTGGATATCCTGTTAATTTTCTTCAACATACCCCATTATACGGTAAGTTTCCTTCTCCCTTTTACTCTCCTCTTCTTCAAAACCCTCCGACCCTTAGCTGTTGACATCCTTTTCCTAAATCCATGAACCCTGACTCTTTTTTTCTTTTTTGGCTGATACGTTCTTTTTGGCATAGCCATATTTTACCAATCCTTTGTCAGAATTGAAAACCCAACCCTTTATCTCCACTTTTGATACCTTGCACCTTTCCAAAAACTCATCTAATATTAGTGTGGATAACTACTCTGCCACCCCGCCACCAACCTCCCGTTTCCTGCCTATCCTGCCCATTAATTTATTATTTTAACTAACTTCAAATTGGACTTAGACCGTCTCTGGAAAAACACTCAAGAAGAACTTAAGGTCATCATGGCTCCTGCCGTCTACCAAACCTTTGTCAGTAAAACCCAGCTAATTATCCTAAAAGACAATCAAGCCACCATCGCTTGTCCCAACTCTTACCTGGTCGATATTAATAAAAAACGCTATTTAGAATTTTTCAAAAATGCCCTCGACAATCAAACCAAAACCAACAACAAAATCAACTTCATTGTTCAACAACCAATTAAATCACCTTCAAACCAACCTCCCTCCTCACCTCTTCTTTCCTATACTCCTCTCACCCCCACCTTCACCCCTAGTCTTCATCCCCAATACACTTTTGACAATTTCATCGTCGGCAACTCCAACAACTATGCCTACGCCGCCGCCCAAGGCATTATCCAAAACCCCGGAGTCACCCACAACCCCTTCTTTATTTGGGGCGGAGTCGGCGTTGGTAAAACCCACCTCATGCAAGCTATTGGCCATCAGTTGTTAAAAGATCATTCTCAACTCAAAATCAAATACTTCCCTGCTGAAACCTTTGGCAACGAACTTATCAGCGCCCTTAAGTCCAAAAGAATGAACTATTTCAAAAGAAAATACCGCCAATTAGACTGTATCCTGGTTGACGACATTCAGTTTATCGCCGGCAAAGAATATATCCAAGAAGAATTCTTCCACACCTTTAATGCCCTTCATATGACCGGCAAACAGGTTATTCTAACTTCTGACCGAAAACCCAGCCACATCGACCGACTCGAAGATCGACTTGTCTCCCGATTTATGGGTGGTCTTACTGTCGATATCCAACTACCCGATTATGAAATGAGAGTCGCCATTATTAACCAAAAAGCCGAAAAGAAGGGGATTAATATCACCCCTGAGGCCGCCCAATATATTTCCGAAAACATCCCTTCAAACATTAGAGATATTGAAGGTCGTCTTCAAGAAATTTCCGTCCTAGCCCTCACCCAAAAGATAAAACAAATCGATCTAGATTTCATTAAAAATTCTTTTAACCCCACTTCAAACACTCCGCAATCAATTAACACCAATCCCCGCCATCTTATTTCCATCTGTGCCAAACACTTCGGCATCAAAACAGGGGACTTATGCGGCAAAAGCCGTAAAAAAGAGTTAGTCACCGCCCGTCACATCACTGCTTATCTTCTCTTAACTGAGTCTAAATTACCACTAAAACAAGTTGGTCACCTACTAGGTGGCCGCGATCACACCAGTATTATGCACGCCCGCGACAAAATCCACCATCAGCTTTCCACTAATCCACAAACCAAACAACTTATCAACCAAATAATATCTACTCTTTAAAAACACCATTATGCTTATCCACAAATTCTCAACTTACCCACTATTTTTTCCACCCCCAACCTTCTATTTTTCCCCCAAACTTAACCCCAACCCCAGTCTACCTTATAAGTTAAACCTCTATTTTTATCCCTGTCTTTCAAATATTTCCACCTTACTCACCACCAATTTCATCTCCTTTTTAGCCTACCTACCATCACTCTCACTTACCTTTCCACTTTCTCACTCCCCCTACTACTAATACTACTATTCTTTATTACTTATTAATTTAGTTATAATCAATCATGCAACTCTCCCTCCTCCAAACCAACCTCCATCAAGCCCTCACTCACCTCTCCCGATTTGTCTCTATCAAAAATCAACTCCCTATTTTAAACAATATCCTTTTTACTACTGACCGAGGCCGACTCAAACTCTCCGCTACTAATCTTGAACTAGGTATCAATTACTGGATTGGCGCTAAAATAGAAAAAGAAGGTAGTACCACCGTCCCTGTCAAAGAAATTGCTGAATTCGTCTCCTATCTCTCTCCCGACAAAATTGACCTCACTCTTGACAGTAAAAATTTACTTCAGCTTTTATCTAAAAAAGCTCAATCAACTTTTACCACCACCCCGGCCAAAGATTTTCCCACTCTACCTTCAATCAACCCTAAAACCGCCATCAATATCGACTTATCCCTCCTATCAAAAACCATTTCCCAAATTGCCTTTTCCGCCGCCACTGATGATACCAGACCTATTCTCACCTCAGTTCTTTGTCAATTTACTCAAAATAATCTCCTTCTGGTCGCCACCGACGGCTTTCGTCTGTCGTTAAAAAATATCAAAATAGTTAACCCTCTTGATCTTGGATCAGTTAAATCATTAACTTTCCTAATTCCGGCTCGCAGTTTAATCGAGGTTACTAAGTTAACCAAAAACGAAAAACAAATAACCATGGGACTAACCACCGACAAGAACCAAATTGTCTTTGTCTTAGAAGATCTAGAGATTGTTTCCCGACTTATTGAAGGTGATTACCCCGACTACAACAGAATTATCCCCGACTCTTTTATTACCAAGGTTCATCTCAATAAAGATGAATTTGCCCAAGCTATCAAAATTGCCTCTGTTTTTGCCAGCCAATCAGCCAACGTGGTCAAATTTAATATTGATAAAAGTAACATCAAACTTTCCGCCAATGCTCCTCAAATCGGTCGAAACCAAGCTACTGTTGATGCCAGAATTGAAGGTGAACCCTTAGAAATAGCCTTTAATTACAAATTTGTCTCCGAATTTATTGATGCTTGTCAAAGCGATGATATTATTATTGAACTAAACGAAGCCCTCACCCCGGGACTCTTTCGTGACCAATCCGACCCTCACTTCACCCACATCATCATGCCTGGCCTCACCACCAAATGTTTTCGTCGCACTGGTCTTAAAGAAAGGGACGAAGCAAGCGTTAGCACACCCGGGACAGCCGTCAGTCCAGGCGTAATATTTGAGGTGGTGCCCCAGGTAATCGCTTTTCTCGACGATTTCATGGTAGCCAAAGTGGTTGTTCTTGATGCCCTCAGCCGCAGAGCGCAGCAGCCAGGCCGGGTATCTCGAGCGTCCCCATCGATTATCGCTAAGCTTGCGTAAGGCTGCTTGCGGGCTGGCAAGATAAGTACTGAAGAGCTCCCAGACTTTCCCGTGGTCCGAATATAAGGGACCCTTGGTGCCTCTCACGGCAATGGCTTTGAGATTCTTTGAGCCCATCACGGCGCCACAGCCCCACTTTGAGGCGCTGTGGACGAACTCCGTAG
>SDBU01002933.1_pt1 | contig 22166 bp, 28 predicted proteins | sample 2277071 | NCBI WGS metagenome assembly SDBU01 (sample SAMN10397929, study PRJNA504765) | marine sediment metagenome | isolation source: marine sediment core GS08_GC12, 126 cmbsf | place: Arctic Ocean: Gakkel Ridge, Loki's castle | collected 2008 | reverse complement strand
GCCCTAGCTGAGGCGGCTCGGCAGGCGGGATTAAAATTTTGAGGGAGATGGTTTTAAAGTAGATGAAGGCGCCACTAAGCAAGATAGACCCAACAGACCTGACACTAAGTGACAAGCTGGTCTATATTAACCGTGTGGCTAAGGTGATGAAAGGTGGGAAGCGCCTCAGTTTTAGCGCCTTGGTGGCGACCGGGGATGGTGAGGGACATGTGGGCATTGGTCTGGGTAAGGCAAAAGAGGTGCCGCTAGCCATTAACAAAGCTAACGCTACGGCCAGAAAGAATTTGATCAGAGTGCCGTTGGTGGGGACAACTATTCCTCATGAAATAAAGGTCAAGTTGGGAGCCGCCAAGGTCTTGCTTAAACCAGCAGCACCGGGTACAGGCATCATTGCCGGTGGCAGCGTTCGAGCCGTGCTCGAAGTAGCTGGAGTCAAGGATATCCTAACTAAATCGTTGGGCACCGCCAATCGTATTAACGTGGCCAGGGCAACGATTCTTGCTCTTGAGCAACTTAAAGACCCGAAAGAGGAGCTGGCCAGACGAAAACCGGCTCCTGAGGCTGAGGAGGCAGTAAGTAGTGGCTAAACTGCGTATTACCTGGGTCAAAAGTGACATCGGATATCGAAAGGACCAGAGGAGGACCTTGAAGGCTCTGGGCTTTCATCGACTCAATCAGAGCGTCGTCCACGAAGACTGTCGCTCAATTCGAGGTATGATTAATAAGTTAAGACATCTGGTCAAGGTGGAGGAGGAGGGCGCATGAGACAGAATGAGCTTTCCCCGGCTCCTGGCTCAAAGAAAAACAGGAAGCGGGTGGGCCGGGGGGATGGTAGTGGACATGGCACCTATTCAGGGCGGGGCTGTAAAGGCCAGAAGTCTCGCTCCGGCTATAGGACCAAGCCTGGCTTTGAAGGTGGGCAATTGCCCTTGATCCAACGCCTGCCGCAGAAGCGTGGTTTTGTCAATATTTTTAGGATAGAGTATAGCGTTATTAATGTAGGTAAGCTTGATATGTTTGAGTCTGGGAGTGAGGTAAACCCAGAGAGACTGGTGGCGGCCGGGGTGGTCAAATCGCTACGACGGCCAATTAAGATTCTGGCTGAGGGTGATATCAATCATCCCCTCTCGGTTAAGGTACACAAGTTCTCCACTGCCGCCAAGGCCAAGATTGAGGCAGCAGGGGGCACAGTAGAGGAGGTAGGGCGTGCGGGCAAGGCAAACTAGGCCACGACTTCTCCAGGCAATGATTGACGCCTTCCGGCTGCCTGATTTGAGGCGTCGTATCCTCTTCACCTTCGGTATGCTGGTAGTCTTCCGATTTATAGCGCATGTACCTCTGCCTGGGGTGGATGCTGGTGCTCTGCGCGAGCTATTTACGAGCAACGCCATGCTGGGTATGCTGGACATGTTTAGTGGCGGTGCGATGAGGAATTTCAGTGTGGCAGCAATGGGGGTTTACCCCTATATCACGGCTTCAATTATCATGACGCTAATGACACCGGTTATACCTCGATTGCAGGCTATTGCCCAGGAGGGAGAAGCCGGCAGGAACCGGATAAATCGGATTACTCACTGGCTAATGATACCTTTGGCAGGGATTGCCGGTTATGGGCAATTGGTCTTGCTCCAGCGTCAGGGTATTGTCGAGAGTGCCGAAGCATTGCCTACGGTGGCTATGATTTGTGCCATGGTGGCTGGCACTGTATTCTTGGTCTGGTTAGGTGAGCTGATTACTGAATACGGGATTGGTAATGGTATATCTATCATAATCTTTGCCGGTATTGTTACCGGCTTCCCGGCCATGATTGGTAGCGGTCTGATGGTTGGGGAGCAGCAGTTTTGGAACCTGATCATCTATGGTCTGATAGCAATAGCCACCATCGTGTTTATAGTTATCTTTACTGAGGCACACCGGCGTATACCGGTGCAATATGCTCGCACCTCCTTTCGTAGCGGTCGTATGTACCGGCAAACAGGGGGAACCCATATCCCGTTGCGGGTAAATACTGCCGGGATGATACCCCTTATCTTTGCCATGTCACTGGTTATCTTCCCGGGTATGCTAGCCAGTTATTTTGCCAATCCGGTGGGAGCTGACCCTAACCTGGCTAATCATATTATGAACATATTTGATCCTGCTGGTATATTCTACTGGGTGCTCTACTTTGTGCTGGTAGTTGCTTTTGCCTTCTTCTATACTATGGTCATGTTTCAACAGCAGGATTTGCCCGGCACCTTACAACGGCAGGGAGGATTTATCCCTGGGATTCGACCGGGGAAGAATACCTCTACCTATCTCAACCATGTCATTCTGCGTATTACTACGGCAGGTGCTCTCTTTCTAGCGCTGATAGCGATAACCCCTTTCGTTGCTCGGACTATCACTAATGTCCAGGTAATACAGCTATCCAGCATGGGTTTATTGATCATGGTTGGCGTGGTCCTGGACACTATGAAGCAGATGGAAGCACAGCTGACAATGCGGCGCTACGAAGGCTTTATCAAATAGGAGTAGAAGGTGTATATCGTTTTTCTGGGTGCTCCCGGAGCAGGTAAAGGGACACAAGCAGCTAGGATGGCTGAGGAGTTGAAACTGGCTCATATTGCTTCTGGTGATATGTTTCGGGAGGCATTAGAGAAAGGGGATGAGCTGGCAAAACAGGCTAAGTCTTACATGGACCAGGGGATGCTGGTTCCCGATGGGATAACAATACGAATGGTTCTGGAGCGGATATCAGCCCCAGATTGTGAACACGGGGTAATTTTTGATGGCTTCCCCAGGAATCTGGCGCAGGCAGAGGCACTGGATAAGGCGTTAGTCCGGGAGGCTAAAACTATAGAAAAGGTGGTATATATCAAGGTCTCTGAGGAGGAGCTGCTGGAGCGGCTCGGCGGGCGTTGGATTTGCCGTCGATGTCAAACCCCATATCACGCCACAAACTCTCCTCCTGAGGTTTGGGGCAAGTGTGACCTTTGCGGCGGTGAGCTATATCAGCGCCCTGATGATGCCGCCCAAACAGTTAAAGACCGGTTGCAGGTCTACTTTGCTCAAACGGCTCCCCTTATTGATTACTATACCCAGGCGGGTAAGCTACGGGAGGTAGATGGAGAGGGGAGTGTCGATGAGGTGAGGGAGCGAATACTGGCGTCCATCAATAAGGAGCTTGCTCACCGGAGAGAGGGATGAGTATAATAATTAAGTCCGACCAGGAGATTTCAATAATGCGTCAGGCTGGTAGGATTGTGGCAACTGTACTGGAGATTCTGAAATCGCAAGTGAAGGTAGGGATGCGCACCGAGGAGCTTGATGTCATTGCCGCTAGAGAGACGGAGAGAATGGGCGGCCAGCCCTCATTCAAGGGATATCGGGGGTTTCCAGCTAGCCTGTGTGTATCAGTGAACGATGAAGTAGTGCACGGGATTCCAGGGGAAAGGGTTTTGCGTGATGGCGATATTGTATCCCTTGACTTTGGGGTAATTTATGATGGTTTTCAGGGTGATGCGGCGATAACATTAGGTGTGGGCACTGTTAGCCAGGAGGCTAAGCAGCTTGTAGAGACCACTGAGGGTGCCTTGAAAGCTGGTATTGCGGCCGCTCATCCCGGAGCGAGACTGGGAGATATTTCAGCTGCTATTGAGCATTACGCTGAGTCAAAAGGGTATTCGGTAGTGCGTGAGTACACCGGGCATGGTATTGGCCGCAAGATGCACGAGGACCCGCGGGTACCTAACTGCACTCAATCGTCGTTTGGGCTTATGCCGGGAACAGGGCCTGAGTTGCAGAAGGGTATGACCCTTGCCCTTGAGCCTATGGTAAACATTGGGAATTGGGTCACCAGGCTTAATGATAACCACTGGACAGTACACACCAAGGATGGAAGCCTTTCGGCACACTTTGAAAGCACGATTGCCATCACTGATGGTGAGTCTGAGGTGCTCACTAGTATATAATCAAGGAGTTTATGGCTAAGAAAGAGGCTATCGAGGTTGAGGGGGTAGTAGCGCAGGCTCTACCCAATGCCATGTTTCGTGTTGAGTTGCCTAATGGGCACAAGGTGCTGGCTCATATTTCCGGTAGGTTAAGAGTGCATTACATTAGGGTCTTGCCTGGTGACAAGGTGTTAATAGAGCTGTCTCCCTATGACCTGAGTCGAGGTAGAATTACCTATCGGTTGAAGTAAAGAGGAGTTACCATGAAAGTTAGAGCTTCAGTGAAGGCTAGGTGTGAAAACTGCAAAATTATAAAGCGGCGGGGTGTGGTCAGGGTTATTTGCACCAAGCCTAAGCATAAGCAGAGGCAGGGCTAATATTTTGCTGAGTAAGGAGGAAGTCTAATGCCACGTTTAGCTGGAGTGGATATACCCAAAGACAAGCAAATCTGGGTCTCACTGCAATACATCCATGGGATTGGTTCTGGTTTGAGCCACAGCCTTTTGGCTCAAACTGGCATTAGCCCCGATACTAAAGCAGATGACCTCACTGAAGGAGAGGTTAGTAGTATCCGGGAAATTATTGACCGGGAGTATATGGTTGAGGGTGAACTCAGGAAGGAGCATAACCTTAACATCAAGCGCCTCATTGAAATTGGCAGCTATCGAGGTAACCGACACCGCCACAGCTTGCCAGTTAGAGGCCAAAACACGCGGACCAATGCTCGCGCTCACCGTGGTCCTCCGAAAACAGTGGCCGGTAGAGGAAAGAGGCGCGGTGCGACTAAGAAGTAATAAGTTTAGTTAGACAGGAGGACAGGATGCCAGCGAAGAAGCGAACCAGGACAAGGAAGCGGGAACGTAAGACCGTTCCTACCGGGAGGGCCTATATCCAATCCACTTTTAATAATACCTTGGTCACTCTCACTGACCCCGAGGGGAATGTTATCGCTTGGGGCAGTTCGGGTACGGCCGGGTTTAAGGGTTCACGTAAAGGTACTCCCTATGCTGCGCAGTTAGCGGCTCAGGATGCAGCACGAAAAGGCATGGGGCACGGTTTGCGCCAGGTAGATGTTTATGTTAAAGGTCCGGGCAGTGGGCGCGAGGCAGCTATTCGCGCTCTTCAGGGTTCCGGCCTTTATATTACCAGTATTAAGGATGTGACTCCTATTCCGCATAACGGTTGTCGTCCTCCTAAGAAGAGACGGGTGTAAGAGTAGAGTAATGGCAAGATATACAGAATCAGTTTGTCATTTGTGTCGCCGCTGCGGTGACAAACTAATGCTTAAAGGCAGCAGGTGTTTTACTCCTAAATGCGCTATGGATAGACGAAGGAGAGTCACCGGGCAGCGGTTCCGTCGGCGTAGAGTTTCTGACCGCGGACTTCAACTAATAGAGAAGCAGAAAGCCCGCTATACCTACGGACTTATGGAGAAGCAGTTTAGGAGTCTTTTTACCCGAGCTGAAAAGCAATCAGGCATCACCGGGGACAACCTACTGGTGTTGCTGGAGAGAAGACTTGACAATGTGGTCTATCGTTTGGGGTTCGCTGACTCACGCCCTCAAGCTCGTCAGCTAGTGCTACACGGGCATATCATGCTTAACGGGCGCAAAACTAATATACCCTCTTGCTTGGTCAAAGAAGGCGATACCATTAACTGGAGGGAGATAAGTACCCAAACTCAGTATTATAAACAACTGGCTGAGAGTATTAAGGCTAAGTCTGTCTTGGATTGGTTAAGCCTGGATAGAGAGACTCTTGTCGGGCAAGTTTTATCACTGCCTACCCCTGATGACACTGGTGCCAAGTTTGAGGGAAAGAGCATAGTTGAGTACTACTCGCGATAAGGAGGTAACACTTTGTCTCAATCGGTAGTACCTAAGATTGAGTGTATTGAAAGTAGAGATAACTTCGGACGGTTTATAGCTGAACCACTGAGTAAGGGTTTTGGTGTTACGCTGGGGAATGCCTTGCGGCGAGTGTTGCTTGGCCATCTGCCAGGAGCTGCAGTAACTCGGGTTAGGATTGAGGGAATTCAACACGAATTCTCTCCCATTCCCTACGTCAAGGAAGATGTCATAGAGTTTCTACTTAATGTTAAGGCGTTGAGGATAAAACCACTTTCTGGTCGGCCAGGTAAGTTGACCCTGGATGTGGCCGGGGAGGGGCGAATTTGCGCTGCTGACATTAAGCCCTCAGCTGACTTTGAAATTGCTAATCCCGAGCTTTATCTAGCCACCTTGGATTCAGCCGAGGCCAAACTCTACGTAGAATTTGATATCGAGATAGGCAAAGGCTATATGGAAGCTGAATCCGGCGATAATCTGCCTGTTGGAGTAATTCCGGTAGCCGCTATCTTTACCCCAACGCGTAAGGTGAATTTCACCTTTGAGCCGGTTCATGTTGGCCAGGAGATTAGCCGTGAGCGATTGTATCTCGAGGTGTGGACTGATGGCACTATATCGCCAGGCGATGCCATGAGCCAGAGTGCCAATATTCTGATAGAATCTCTATCTTCGTTTGTCAATTATGGCCAGGTTCCTGAGGTAGAGGAGTCTAAGGACCTGGCTGGCCTGGCTATTACGGAAGAACAGTATAATATTCCGGTGGAGTCATTGACCCTTTCAGTGCGTACTATGAATTGCTTGAGGCGTGGCAACATCAATACCGTAGGAGAGCTGATAAGTAAGGGCGATAAGGGGTTAATGGCGCTACGTAATTTTGGGTTGAAATCTAAGAACGAAATAGAAGAACGTCTTAACGAATTGGGACTGTCTCTTACTCCCAAGGCTGCAGAAGAGGAGCCTGACCAGGAGGAAGAGACAGCAGATTTGGCGGCAAGTGACTTGGAGAGTGGGAGTCTGTCTGAGACTGAGGTGGGAGTGGGTGAGAGCCAGAGTGAAGAATGACAGCCAGTATAGGTGGGCAGTATGGCGCATAAAATAAGTGGTAGAAAATTAGCCAGGTCTTCGGGTTACCGGAGGGCGGTACATCGTAACCTGGTGACTGCCCTTTTGGGCTATGAGAAGATTACTACTACTGAGGCCAAGGCTAAGCAAGTTCGTGGCCTGGCAGAGAAGATGATTACTTTGGGTAAGGAGGGTGGTCTTCACTCCCGCCGTCAGGCGCTGTCATTTATTTTTGATAAGAAAGTGACCGATAAGGTGTTTGCTGAGCTTGCCCCAAGGTATGCTCAGCGCCCTGGTCGTTATACCCGTATCATTAAAGTAGGACCCAGACTGGGTGATGGGGCACCTATGGTTCAGCTTGAATTGGTGAAGTGATGGTGTTTACTGCAATTAATCCGGACACAGGGAAGATTACCGGCTTGGCAACAACCACCAAGATGGTATTGGTCTTGGAATATGATGGCACTAACTACTACGGTTTCCAGCTACAGACTACCCTGCCTACTATTCAGGAGGAGGCGGAGAAGGCGCTGTGGAAGCTTACCGGAGAAAAGATTCGGGTGACAACAGCTAGTCGTACTGATACCGGGGTTCATGCTAGGGGACAGGTGGTTAGCTTCAAGACCAGGTCACCTCTTTCCCCGCAGACATTTATTAGCGGGCTAAACTACTATTTGCCCAGAGATATTGCGGTTAAGGCGGCTCACAGGGTAAGGGATTCCTTTAATGTTAGGCGCGGTGCTGTCAGTCGGGAATACAACTACTATATCTTAAATAGCTTGACGCGCTCTCCAATCAGAGAGGGTTTCTCCTACCGTGTTGTTGGTAACCTTGATATTGAGGCTATGAATCGGGCATGTCAGGCTCTTATCGGCGAGCACGACTTTGCCTCATTTGCCAGCAGCATGGGGGATGAGGTGAAGAGAACAGTGCGGAGCGTGTATCAGGCCGAAATAGAGAAGGATGGGGAATTGGTTATTTTCAATATGGTGGCTAACTCCTTTTTGCGCCATCAGGTGCGCAGTACAGCAGGCACTCTGGTCAGAATAGGTTTAGGTAAAATGAGTGAAGATGAGCTTGACATAATAATTGAGGCTAAAAGGACCGGCCTGGCTGGGCCGACTCTCCCTGCTTGCGGACTTTGCCTGATGCGGGTTAACTACCCCCATCCTATTGAGGAAGAGATATGATGAAAACCTATGCTACCAAAGCCTCTGATATTAAACGGGAATGGCATGTTTTTGATGCCTCGGGTGAAATTCTGGGCAGACTGGCCACTCAGGTGGCTGGCTTACTTATGGGTAAGCACAAGCCGCTATTCTGCCGCAATCTGGATATCGGCGATTTTGTCGTCATTATCAACGCTGATAAGATTCGGGTTACCGGGAATAAGCCCAAGCAGAAGATGTATTATAGGCATTCCGGGTATCCCGGAGGATTGAAGACTATCAGCCTGGAGAAAATGATGCAGACTCATCCTACCCGGGTGATTGAGCATGCTGTCAAGGGTATGTTGCCCAAAAACCGGCTGAACGCCAGCATGATGAAAAGGCTCAAGGTCTATGCAGGTGATGTTCACCCTCATCAGGGGCAATTAAGGGCTATCCCGGCCGAGGTGGTGGAGAAAAGTACTGAGTAGGTTTGGGGTAGTTTCTGATTATAAAGGGTTTGAAGCGAAGAAAGGGAGGTTCTTTTGGAGGAGCAGGCTTACTTTTATGCGACGGGTAGACGCAAGACGGCTGTAGCCAGGGTAAAGTTGTCACCGGGTAACGGCGCTATTATCGTAAATGGCGTGTCTTATGAGGAGCTATTTCCCCGCATAGAGCAACGCCAGGCAGTAATCAAACCTCTTCTGGTTACTGATAACCTGGATAAGTATAGTGCGGTGGTTAAGGTAGCCGGGGGTGGCATATCAGGGCAGAGTGGAGCTATCTCTCATGGCATTGCTCGAGCTTTGGTAAAGGTAGATGAGAACCTTAAGCCCAGGCTACGCCAGAACGGGTTACTGACCCGGGACTCTCGGGCTAAGGAGAGGAAGAAAGCCGGTCTTAAGCGGGCCCGTAAGGCGCCTCAATACACCAAGCGGTAAGAGCTGAAAGGCATCTCGCAGGTTAGAATTGGAGGACTGAAACTGGCTAGCGAATTTCCTGACATGACTCTGAAGGCTATTGGTATCGTCAAAAGTGATATTAAGGAGCCCTCGCCAGGAAGACTCGACCTCAAAGGAATCATTTCCGAGATAGTTATTGATAGCAGCTTAACCGAGGCTCTGGACGGACTGGAAGATTTCTCTCATATCATAGTCCTTTACTGGATGCACCGGGCTGCCCCTCGTAGAACAAGACTTAAGGTTCATCCGATGGGTAGAGAAGAGGTTCCTTTGCAGGGGCTTTTCGCTGTCCGGACACCAAACAGGCCGAATCCGATAGGGAAAACCACCGTCAGATTACTCCAGCGCCAGGGTAACATATTAAAGGTTGAAGGGCTTGATGCCCTTGATGGCTCACCGGTGGTAGACATAAAACCCTATATCCCGGGATATGATTCGGCAGATGATACCAGAGTCCCCAACTGGATAACCAATTGATAAGTCAAACACTAAACAATATCTACCACCAGCTTATGGACTACTACGGTCCTCAGCACTGGTGGCCAGCGCAGGAGCCATTTGAGGTAATGGTAGGTGCTATACTTACCCAATCGGCTGCCTGGACGAATGCGGAAAAGGCTATCGCCAATTTGAAAGCAACTGAGGCGCTATCACCAGAACCACTGCGCCGGGTTACTCTGCCTGAAATCGCCATGCTTATCCGTCCCTGTGGCTACTATAACGCCAAGGCGTTCAAGCTTAAGTCTCTGGCTAACTGGCTGGGGGAATACTATAAGGATGACCTTGATAGGCTGTTTGCCAATGATACTGACCACCTTCGCCAACAGCTTCTTTCTATCCATGGCATTGGACCGGAAACAGCTGATTCCATAATACTCTATGCTGCTAATAAGCCAGTTTTTGTTATTGATGCCTATACTCGTCGCATCGTCGGCCGTATCGGTCTGGCCCCGGACAACAATAGCTATGCTGCCTATCAATCCTTTTTTATGAGTAATTTACCCATTGATGTTGGGCTATTTAACGAATACCATGCCCTACTGGTCTGCCTGGCTAAGAATGTCTGCCGTAGCCGTCCCCTTTGCCAGCAGTGTTGTCTTGACAATATGTGTTACTTCAGCGAGAATAATTGAGGAGGAGATATGCTTATCGGATTGCTTTCAGATACTCATATTGCGTTTCCGGACCAGAAGCTTCCCGCTCAGATAAAGGATGTCTTCAAGGGTGTTGACCTGATTCTGCATGCGGGGGATATCTGGATTCCCTTAGTCTTGGATGAACTGGAGTCTATCGCCCCGGTAAAGTCAGCCTGGGGTGACGACGACGCGGAAGAGGATTTGGGCGGTGACAGTCGGATGCTGAAGGAAACCACCCTAGTTCTCGAGGGCGTTACCCTCTGGGTGACACATATCAAGCCACGTTATGGGCGTATTAATCCGAAGGAGCAACCATATTCATACTCTTCACTATTCGGTTCTAAAGACCAGGACCCTGAAGACCCGCCCGATGTTGTCGTCTTTGGTCACAGCCACCACCATGAAATAGAGCATTATAAAGGTGTTCTTTTGGTGAACCCTGGCAGCCCAACCCTCCCCACTTATCTACCCAAGTTGGGCACCGTAGGTCTGCTAACTATCAACTCTGGCCAAGCAGAGGCACGCATTGTGCAGCTTGAGTGAGGTTTATCCAGCAGGCAACCCTCTTCCCTCACCAATGAAGTTCTTGGGGATGGCTGAGCATGTTCTTCTGTATAAGCCTTGACGCCAGCAGCAAGGTTGGTTAAGATAGGCTTTGGCATCGTTCTTAAAGTCCGCTCGGCAATCCAGGAGAAGAGAGTGAGTGTATGGCTTATTCGACTATCATCTATACCAAAAGGGAGCACATTGCCGCTTTAACCCTCAATCGTCCCCAGGCCGACAATGTCATCAACCAGCAACTTGCCCAGGAATTGGAAGAGGTGTGCCGCGAGATAAACCAGGATGATAATATTTATGTAGTCACAATCACCGGAGCCGGGGATAAAGCGTTCTGTGGCGGTAGTGAGCTGGAGAAGTCGATTCAGGCCAGTAATGCTGCGGCAAGGTCAGAGGAATTGGGCACGCAGTATAGGGTCGCCACAACCATAGCCAGCATAGACCGGCCGGTTATTGCTGCTATTAATGGAGATGCGCTGGGGCAGGGGCTGGAGTTAGCGCTTAGCTGTGATGTCAGACTTGCTTCGGATAGGGCACGGTTCGGCTTTCCCCAGGTGGCTCTGGGTCTCATTCCGTTGGATGGCGGGACACAACGGTTACCTCGCATTGTGGGTAAAGGCAAAGCCCTGGAATTAATTTTCACTGCGGGAACCATCAGCGCTGAGGAGGCGTTTGAAATAGGGCTGGTCAGCAAGGTAATTACTCAGGAAAATCTGGCTTCGGAGGCGCAGGCTTTAGCTCAAACTATGGCCGGCAAGGCACCGATTGCCCTGAGATATATCAAGGAAGCAGTAAACAAAGGGCTGGATTTAACTCTTGACCAGGGGCTTTGCCTGGAGGCTGACCTTTATTTCCTATTACACACAACTGCTGATAGAACTGAGGGCATCAAAGCCTTTCTGGAGAAGAGAACACCCCAGTTTAAGGGGAAATAAACTTACCGCTAATCGATTGGCGTAAGTACTTATGCCCAGAAAAGAAATACTGAGAGTCAAAGGAGATATTAAGGCAACCTATGCAAAGCTGAGCAGGGTTTATGCCATCTTAGAAGGAAGATTTGAGAGAAAACTTAGAGAAAGAGGGCTGGAACTCCTCGGCGTTCAAGAAGGCGAAACAGTTCTGGAAATTGGCTTTGGCACTGGCTACTCGTTAGTTGAAATAGCAAAGAGTGTTGGGAAAACAGGGAAAGCCTACGGTATTGATGTAACCCTGGAAATGGTTAGATTAGCCAGGAAAAGGTTGGACAAAGAAAGACTTACAGAGAGAGTTGAATTGTATCAGGGCGATGCCAGGGAAATGCCATACGATGGTGAGCAGTTTGACGCCGTTTATATGGCGGGGACGCTTGAGTTGTTTGACACACCGGATATACCAGGAGTTCTGGCAGAAATCAAAAGGGTATTGAAGCCTAGCGGAAGACTGGGCGTAATAAGTATTCCAAAAGGAAGTCACGAAGATATGATGATTCTCAGGTTCTACGAGTGGATACACAGAACATTTCCCAGGTATGCCAGTTGTAGACCAATCTATGTTGAAGATTCGGTTAGAGATGCTGGGTTTGAGATAACAAGAGCAGAGGAGATGAAGATGGGCGGGGTATTTCCCATGAAGATTGTGATGGCAAAACCATGAGTGATTTTGAGGTAATTATCTACCAAAAGCAGGATGGTATTGGCTATGTTACCCTCAACCGTCCTGAAAGACTAAATGCCTATAATATTCAGATGAGAGACGAGCTTTATCAGGTTCTGGGTGCGGTCAAGGATGACCCTGATGTGAAGGTGGTCATCCTTAAGGGTGCTGGAGAAAGGGCCTTTTGCGCTGGTGCTGACCTGTCCGAATTTCTCACTGCGCCGTCTCCGGTAATTGCCCGGGAGGTGCGCTGGGAGCGTGATGTTTGGGGGCTTATGATGAGCATTACCCAACCGTTAATTGCCGCTCTTCACGGCTATGTTCTGGGCTCGGGGATAGAGATGGCTCTGTGCTGCGATATTAGAATAGCTTCAGAAGACGCTCAATTTGGTGTCCCGGAGATGGGGCTGGGTATAATTCCGGCCGCCGGCGGTAGCCAGACCATACCTAGAGTGATCGGCAGGGGTCACGCATTGGAAATGCTGCTATCCGGCAGGTGGGTCAAGGCTGAAGAGGCCTACCGACTAAAGCTGGTTAATCAGGTAGTGCCCCGAGAAGAGCTGTTGTCGGTGGTGGAGCAGTTGGCCAATAAGGTTAAGGCTTATAGCCCGATTGCATTAAGCTATGCTAAGCAGGCGGTTACTCGTGGGCTTGACCTGAGCCTGGAGCAGGGGCTTGAGCTTGAGTCTAGACTTGGAGATTGCCTGTTACCTCAGTAATCTGAATTCTGCATTTCATCAGGAGAGCAGGCAAACTAAAGTAAAAAGGAGGTAATATGAATACCACGGAGTTTCTCAGCATATCCACAGCAATTTGTCCGGACAAGGAAGTTATTGTCTTTGAGGACAAGAGGTATACTTTCAGCCAACTGAACGAGCGTGTAAATAGGTTGGGTAACGCATTATTAGGACTGGGTCTACAAAAGGGTGACCGGGTGGCAACACTGCAGGTCAATTGTAACCAGTGTGTAGAAATCTATTTTGCGGTGGCCAAGATTGGAGCTATCTACGTACCATTGAACTTCAGGGCCAAGGGGAATGAGCTGGCCTACATGCTCAACAGCTCGGAAGCTAATACGCTTTTTGTGGGTGAGCGCTATATCGAACTGGTGAACTCCATAAAACCTGAGCTGAAGTCGGTGCAGAACTTCATCTCTCTTGATAATCCCTGCGAAGGTATGCTGTATTATGAGGATATAATTGCCTCCTCAAGCGCTGATGAAATATTCGTCGAGATTGGTGATGATGATACCACCATATTGATGTACACCGCCGGCACCACTGGCTTCCCCAAGGGAGTCATGCTATCTCACAACAGCTTTGCTATTTACGTATTGGAAAACGTAACACCGGCGGACCCGGTGATGGAGGAAAAGAGTATCCTCACTGTTCCGTTTTATCATGTGGCCGGGATTCAGGCGATGATGGCCGCCATTTATGGAGGCCGCACCATGGTAATGGAGAGGCAGTTCGAGCCTGAGGAATGGATGGGACTGGTGCAGGAGGAGAAGGTTGGAAGGGCAATGATGGTTCCTACCATGCTGAAACAACTGATAGACCATCCTGACTTTAACAAGTATGACCTGGGTAGTTTACAGGTGATAACCTATGGGGCTGCGCCAATGCCCCTTGAGGTCATCAAGAAGGCGATGGATGTCCTGCCGGGGGTTAGCTTTATCAATGCCTTTGGACAGACAGAGACGGCATCGACTATTACTACCCTGGGTCCTGAAGACCATGTCATGACCGGGACTGATGAAGAGAAGGAGAAGAAGCTGAAGCGACTTTCTTCTATTGGTAGACCTATGGCTGATGTTGAAATGAGGATAGTTGATGAGGAGGGTAATGAGCTACCCCAGGGAGAAGTGGGTGAGATTGTGGCCAGGGGGCCCAGGGTAATGGCTGGATACTGGAAAGACGAGGAGAAAACAGAAAAGACCATTGATAAGGATGGATGGGTCCACACCGGTGATATGGGCTATGTGGATGAAGACGGCTATTTCTTCCTGTCCGGAAGAGCAACAGATATGATTATCCGGGGAGGAGAAAACATCTCTCCCGAGGAAGTGGAAGTCGTGCTGCACTCTTTCCCCAAGATTGAGGAGGCGGCGGTAATCGGCATCCCTGATGAGGAGTGGGGTGAGGTGCCTAAAGCAGTGTGTGTTCTCAAGGCGGATAGTAAGTACTGTACTACTGAGGAAGTAATGGAGTATTGCCGGGCTAATCTGGCCAGTTACAAAAGGCCCAGGCTGGTGGAGTTTGTGGACGAGCTGCCCCGAAATCCTATGGGCAAGGTTCTCAAGCGAGTGCTGCGTGAGCAACATGGTGGGAGCTAGACCCTGGTTAATAGTATCACAGGCTGTAGCGCGGGTAACCAGAAAGTGAGCGTGGTCTTATTGATAGGTCAGGCTAAAATTAACCAGGGTCTTAAAATCATTCATGACCTCGTTGGATAGTGGTAGAGGGGAGATATTATGTTTAGTGATAAAACATTAAAGCAGGCGCATCAGGGAAAAGAAAAATGGTCAGAGGAGGTCAAGAAAACCAGCCAGGACCTTCAGGAGGGTGGGCGGTTCTCTACTATTTCAAACCTGGAGATAGAACCAGTGTATACTCCAGAGAATATCAAGGATTTGGACTTTGCTACCAGTATCGGCTACCCTGGCGCTTATCCCTTTACTAGGGGCTGCCAGGCTACTGGCTATCGGGGAAAAGTATGGACATTCCGGATGTTCTCTGGCTTCGGCAGTGCCGGTGATACAAATAAAAGGTGGCATCAGTTATTAAGAGACGGCGAAACAGGTCTGAGCACTGCCTTCGACTATCCTACACTGATGGGATATGACAGCGATTCCCCAAAGGCTACCGCTGAGTGTGGTAGGTGCGGAGTGGCTATTGACACTCTGGCAGACCTTGAAGTCTTGACCAATAATATCCCTCTGGACCAGGTAACTACTTCAATGACAATTAATCCCCCGGCCAGCATACTTTGGGCCATGTATTTAGTTGCCGCCGAAAGACAGGGGGTAAGTTGGGACAAGGTAGGTGGGACGATTCAAAATGATATGCTGAAGGAATTCATCGCTCAGAAGACCTTTATGTGCCCTCCGGAGCCCTCCGTTAGGCTTATCAGCGATACTATCGAGTTTGGCACCAGGCATGTTCCCAGGTGGAATACGATAAGCATTAGTGGTTACCATATCCGGGAGGCAGGCTCTACTGCTGTTCAAGAGCTGGCGTTTACCTTGGCTGATGGCATAGCTTATGTGCAGGATGTCATTGACCGAAAGAAGCTAGATGTTGATGACTTTGCTCCCAGACTTTCCTTCTTTTTTAATTCTCATCTGGACTTTTTTGAGGAAATAGCCAAGTTCAGGGCTGCCCGCAGGATGTGGGCCAGAATAATGAAGGACAGGTTCAAAGCCAAAGACCCTCGCTCCTGGTGGATGAGATTCCATACCCAGACGGCAGGTTGCTCCCTCACCGCTCAGCAGCCTTTCAATAATGTTATCAGGACCACTACTGAAGCTCTGGCTGCAGTTTTGGGGGGAACACAGTCTTTGCACACCAATTCTCTCGATGAGGTGTTGGCGCTGCCTTCTGACTTCGCGGTCAATATTGCTCTTCGCACGCAACAGGTTCTTGCTGAGGAGACGGGGGTTATTAATACCATAGACCCTCTCGGCGGTTCTTATTTTGTGGAAGCCCTAACCAGTGAAATAGAGGAAAAGGCCTGGGAGTACATTGAGGAGATTGATAACATGGGGGGTATGTTAGCCGCCATTGATAGAGGGTTTCCCCAAATTGAGATTGCCAATGCTGCCTATGATTTTCAACAGCAAATAGACAAAGGAGAAAAGGTTATGGTGGGGGCAAACAAATATATTACTGAGGAAGAAACCCCCATTGAATTGATAAAGATCGATGAAAAGGTAGAAGCTGAACAGATTAAGAAACTTAAAGAAATTAGGAGAGTAAGAGATAATCGAAAGCTGGCCCAGGCACTAAGCAGTCTGCGTGCTGCCTGCAAAGGCGACCAGAATGTAATGCCCTGTGTGATTGAAGCCGTTAGGGAGTATGCTACGGAACAAGAAATCTGTGATGTCTACCGGGAAGTCTTCGGTGAGTATCGGGACCCTGGCTTCTACTAGCCATAGAGCATGAGTGTTAATGTTTGTTCAGGGAGAACGAGTTGGAGCGGAAATTAAGGGTACTAATTGCAAAACCGGGTTTAGATGGTCATGACCGGGGAGCAAAGATTGTGGCCAGGGGATTTAGAGACGCTGGCTTTGAAGTGATATATACTGGCTTGCATCAGATACCTGAGCAGATAGCCAGTGCTGCTCTCCAGGAGGATGTTGACCTGGTTGGCATTAGCTGTCTTTCCGGGGCTCACATGCATCTCTTTGCTGAGGTAGTCAGACAGTTAACAGAAAAGGGGGTCGGTGACATTACAGTTATTGGCGGTGGTATTATCCCCAAAGAAGATATTCCTGGGCTTAAGGAGGCTGGTATTAAGGAGGTATTTTTGCCGGGCACACCCCTTGAGGAGATAATAAGATGGACCAGGGAAAACGTAAAGCCCAAATAGGTTCAGCAGATACAGAGGTGAAGATGAAACTGGTAAGCAAAATATTGGCCGGTGATGTCCCAACTGCGGCCAGGCTTATGAGAGGCTTAGAAGATGAGGTATCGGACGCGTTTGAGGAGTTGGAGAGTATCTATCCCCATACTGGACGAGCCTATATAGTTGGGGTGGCCGGTGCCCTGGGTGTGGGCAAAAGCACACTGGTTGGCAGTCTAATAAGTATCTTCAGACAGAGAAAGATGACCGTTGGTGTTGTTGCTATCGACCCGAGCAGCCCTTTTACCGGCGGGGCATTGTTAGGAGATAGAGTGAGAATGCAGGGCGATGGCATAGATAAGGATGTATTTATCCGGAGCTTGGCTACCAGAGGCTGGAAGGGCGGGTTAGCCAGGGCTACGGTAAACATGATTCATGTTATGGATGCTATGGGCAAGGATATTATCCTTGTCGAAGTAGTGGGCTCGGGGCAAGCAGAAGTAGATATTGCCAGTGTTGCCGACACCTCTGTTGTTGTTTTGGCTCCGGGGATGGGAGATGAAATTCAACTGATGAAAGCCGGTATTCTGGAAGTGGCTGACATCTTTGTCATCAATAAGGCAGATAGAGATGGCGCCGACAACTTAAAGGTCGGACTGGAAACCATGCTTGGGATGAAAGCTCACCAGCCTGGTGAACGGGAGCTATGTATCGTCTTAACCGAGGCAATCTATAGTAAAGGCACCGAGCAGTTAGCAGGGGAAATCCTGAGGCATAGAGAGTTCCTCACCTCCAGTGGAGAACTGGCAAAGCGTCGCCAGGGAAGAGCCAGGCTGGAGTTGATGATGGCGGTTGAAAGTTCTCTCAAGCATCATATTGATGGCATGGATAAAGGTGACTTGGAAAAACTGGTAGACGACTTGGTGGCGAAAAAAACTAACCCCCGGTCGGCTGCATTAAAAATAGTTAACCTGTCTGGAGATAGCTGAAGGGGTTCCGGAGGAATTTTTCCAGGTAGGAATTTGATTAAGGGAGGAGGTAAGGATGGACTTTTTACTGACTGAAGAGCAGAAGATGCTAAAGACGATGGTGCGGGACTTTGCCGAGAAAGAGCTTGAGCCAATTGCTGCCCGAATCGATGAGGAGGCTACCTTTCCTGCTGAGAGTATTAAGAAGGCAGCCGAAATTGGGCTCATGGGCACCGGCTTCCCGGAAGAGTATGGGGGCAGCGGCGGAGGGGCAATTGAACAGGCCATTGTTTTTGAGGAGTTAGCGCGTGTCTGTGCTTCTACCAGCGTAATCCTGATTGTTACTAATGAGCTAACCGGTTACCCAATCTATGCCTTTGGTACCGAAGAACAAAAGCAACGGTTTCTGGCCCCACTGATGAGGGGTGAGAAATTAGGTGCCTTTGCTCTAACTGAAGCTAGCGCCGGTAGCGACGTGGCCGCTATGGAGACCACCGCTACGCGACAAAATAGTGGTTATCTGCTTAACGGAAATAAACTCTTCATCAGCAATGGGGCTGAAGCAGAGATTATGGTTGTTTTTGCTACCGTTGATAAGTCCCTGGGCTATCGAGGGGTTACCAGCTTTATTGTTGAGAAGGGTACTTCCGGTTTCTCCGTTGGTAAGCACGAGCGTAAGCTGGGTATCCGCGCCTCATCGACGGTAGAGTTGATATTTGAGAACTGTCTTGTGCCTGAGGCAAATCGGTTGGGTGAGGAAGGGAAGGGTTTCAGAATGGCCCTTGAGACTATTGATACCAGCAGGATTGGCATTGCTGCTCAGGCGGTAGGTATTGCCCAGGGGGCATTTGAGAAGGCTTTAGCTTATGCCAAAGAGCGTCAGCAGTTTGGCCAGCCTATTGCCGACTTTCAGGCAATCCAGTGGATGTTGTCTGATATGGCGACACAGATTGATGCGGCTCGCCTGCTAACGTATCGGGCGGCCTCTCATAAAGACAACGGTTTATCTTTTATCAAAGAGGCGTCTATGGCCAAGGTTTTTGCTGCTGAAGCGGCAATGTTTGTCACTACCAAAGCTATCCAGATACACGGTGGCTACGGCTATATCAAGGACTATCCCCTGGAACGTTATTTCCGCGATGCCAAGATTACTGAAATCTATGAGGGTACCTCTGAGATGCAACGAATGACCATTGCCAGGCAGCTCCTCAGAGGAGACTAATACATACGCACTATGCAGGGTAACTTTTGAGTGAGGGAAACAGAGGGCAAGTGGACAACAGTTATGACCAGGTTTACCGGCGGTCTATAGAAGACCCTGAAGGCTTTTGGGGTGATATTGCTGAGAATCTTCATTGGTACCAGAAATGGGACAGGGTTCTTGACGACTCAAACCCCCCGTTTTACAGATGGTTTGTTGGTGGTAAGACAAACCTTTGCTATAACGCTGTGGATAGGCATGCCCTGGGTAGTTCTAAGGGGAAGACAGCCATAATCTGGGAGAGTGCGGCGCAAGGGAAATCAAGGATTATCACCTATGAGGAACTCTATGGGGAGGTCAACAGATTTGCTGGTGTTTTGAGGAACCTCGGGGTGCAAAAAGGGGATAGGGTTGTAGTCTATCTCCCCATGGTACCGGAGGCACTTATTGCCATGCTTTCCTGCCTCCGAATCGGGGCAATACACGTAGTTGTATTTGCTGGGTTTGGTGTTGATGCCTTAGCCAAGAGGATAATAGATGCTGAGCCAAAGGTCGTAATAACAGCCGATGGGAGCCTCCGAAGGAACAAGGAGATTCCGCTCAAGGAAATCGTGGATAAATCTCTGGAAAGAGCCCCTGTGGAAACTGTTATTGTGCTGGATAGAGACATTGTGAATGTTAGTATGAAGCAAGGAAGGGACTACTATTGGGCTGACCTGGTCAGGGAAAAGGGGGAACGGTACGTAGAACCGGTGCAGATGGAGAGCACTGACCCATCATACATACTTTATACCTCAGGTAATACCGGAAAGCCTGAGGGTGTGGTAAGAGATACCGGTGGCTACATGGTGGCACTATATAACTCCATGAAGCAGATTTATGGTGCGGGAGAGGGCGATGTCTACTGGGCAACGTCCGATATAGGTTGGGTTGTCGGTCATAGCTATGTGGTTTATGCCCCGCTTCTCCTTGGTATTACATCGGTAATGTTCGAAGGGACCCCGGATTATCCTGACCGCGGGGTATTGTGGGGGGTTGTAGAGAAATACGGCGTATCTATCATGTTTAGTACTCCAACTACAATGAGGATGCTCAGAAGATTCGGCGTGGAACGTGTCAAGAAATGTGACACCAGCACACTTCGATACCTCTTCCTCGCCGGGGAAATACTTGATGTAGCTACCTGGCAGTGGGCGAGTGATGCCTTAGACAATAGACCGGTAATAGACCATTACTGGACTACTGAGTCTGGATGGCCAATGGTAGCCAACATGCCCGGAATAGAACTCCTCCCTATCAAGCCGGGGTCACCAACCAAGCCAGTGGTAGGTTATCATTTTATTGTTGTGGATAAAAAAGGCAAGCCGGTTCCGGCAAATACTAAAGGCTATCTGGTAGCTAAGCCACCACTGCCTCCCGGAAATCTCATTACCTTGTGGGGAGATGATGGGGGATATGAAAGACAATACTGGCAGCAGTTCCCGGGAGAGACGTTATTCTCCACCGGCGATTATGCCATGGAAGATGAGGATGGGTATTTGACAATGCTTGGCAGGGCGGACGGGGTGCTGAATGTGGCTGGTCATAGATTGGGAGCAAGAGAGATAGAAGAAGTGATATTGTCCCATCCCGCCGTGGCTGAGGTCAGTGTCAAAGGGGTGCCGGATGCCATCAAGGGGGAAGAACCCGCCTGTCTGGCTGTACTTAAGCAAGGTTTTGACCCCTCAGCTCGTCTGAGGGTAGAAATACAGCAGCTGGTCCGGGAGAGGATTGGGCGCATAGCAACACCAAGGCGTATTCGCTTTGTGCGCATGCTCTCAAACCAAAGTCGTCGTGCCTTCGAACGTTAAATGGGGGTAGTCGTTAACTGATTACTTCAAGGAAAGCCTGAACCCTTGTCCTCAATGGTGCCAAAGCTGCCTCGCTGTAGTCCCATTCAAGGTAGATGTTCGGCAAGCCAATATGGTCGAGGTAATCTCTAAGCCCCGGCACTTCATAGCCGTGAATATCGCAGTACCTTATCGATTGAAGGATTACTCCATCGACATTCCATTCCTTGGCATAATCCTTCAGATAGTCGAATCTGCTTTCCAGGTCTGCCATATAGTCCTTTTTGTTTTTACCGGGGACCTCTCCCCGGAAGGTGCGGGGACATTTCAGTTCCACGAGGTAGCGATAGGCTAATCCGTCTAGAGGGTCCTCGGTGGGCTCTACATCTGAGAAGTAGGCTCTGCTGCCCACACAGGTATCATCGATAACCACATTGGCACCAGAACTCTCAATCATCTCAATAAGGGCGGTGTCATCTATTATGCTGCCCCAGACAAGAAGCCTTGCGGATTGCTTTTGGGGCCCATCCTGGCGTTCCTTGACCTCACCTATAACCTGCCGCAACAGCTCGTTTCCTTCATCCACGGGGATGCTCGTCAAAGCCACCATTACCCGGAGGGTTTCTGTCCCTGAGATGAGAGGTGGGTCAGGCTTCGCCAGGTCATATAGTTCCCGTACCAGAGTCCGCTGCTGGTTATAGATCCGGATAGACTCAAGGAGTCTATCCGGGGAAAGGAACTTTCCCGTAAACGACCCCAGGGTTCTTCCAAAGTCTTTCAACTGATTTTTGAATTGCTCCTGGGCTGTCTTACGGATTGTGTGGGGAACATCTATGAAGTGAAAATAAGAAGGTTCCAGGTAGGTCCGCCAGATGTGAGCCAGCTTCTCCCCGACCTCGCAGCTATGGCACATAACCACACCGTCCAGGAAGTCATATTTGCCTTTCAACCCCAGGTCCAGAGCGCTGCGAAGAAAGGGGCAAACTACCGTGGGCAGGCAGGCATCCGCCTTAGTTATTGTCTCTCCCATATCTCCGAATATCCGGTAAGGGATCAGGTCAACAGCAGCCATCATCTCCAGAACAGGGTAGATGCAAAGATAGCCCATCACCTGTTTGCCTTCTGCCTTGAGTTCTTTCGCCCGCTGAGCACGGTCCTGATAAATCCCTTTCATTCTAGTGAGGCCCTGCCCTCTGTCTTCTGTCATCTGTAAAGCCTCCTTGTGGTTAATCTTGCCCCGACGGTTATCACTCCAGCCCTTCTTCTCTCCTGCCCCTTCGGTAATTGTCCATACTCTCCTCAAACGCCTCCGCCCTGCGCATGGTATC
>SDBU01002932.1_pt1 | contig 22184 bp, 22 predicted proteins | sample 2277071 | NCBI WGS metagenome assembly SDBU01 (sample SAMN10397929, study PRJNA504765) | marine sediment metagenome | isolation source: marine sediment core GS08_GC12, 126 cmbsf | place: Arctic Ocean: Gakkel Ridge, Loki's castle | collected 2008 | reverse complement strand
GTTTTGCTGGTGCAGCTGATGGTGATTTTGATGTTATTCTTTACAAACATAGTACAAGCGGTTGGCTATATAGTGCAGCAGGTTTTGTTCCTGGCGGTATAATAATTGCTCAACTAACTACTGACCACAGTACTGATGATGGATTAGAAATTAATGAACATTTTAGTTGGGAACGTGGCAGTCTTTCAGTTGCGGCTGATGGTTCTAATCATGAAGGTTTTGTAATTAGAGTAATAACATCAGCTAATAATGCCATTGAATATATGAATGTACATGTTCACTTTACAGTCTAGGAAACAACGATGAAAAAATTTATTGTAACTGAAGAAGTCTTAATTGGTATTCTAAAATACCTACATACACGACCTTATCAAGAAGTTGTTAATTTGATTCAAGCTGTTCAAAAAGTAGAAGAGCTTGAAACCAACGATAATCTTAAAACCGAAGGAAATACTAATGTTAATTCGAAAAATTAAAGATGATATTGTTACTGTTACGCCGTTCAAAGTTGCAACAGACGTTGACGGTAAGAAAGTTACAATCTTAGATATAGATAATCGAAAAGAATTTAGTCAAACAAGGATTGATGCTGAACGAGTTTGGATTACTGAAGCAAATCAAAGAACAGAATTACTTGATACTATTCAAACTGAAATGAACAAACCTAACCCCGATACAGAGGAGTAGTTATGGGACTTGATAATGTGGCGGTATTTCCGACGAGTGTTTGGGATGGCGATTCTGGTAATAGAGATAGCGATAGTGGTAATAAGAAAAGTCCTGATTATCGTGATTGGGAGCGGATGCTTGCAGAAGTTAGGGCTGCTCAGACTCGTGTTTATAATAATGAGCGCGGTGCCGATGATGATACAATTGACAGTGTTGGTACTCTTGAAACAGTAACTGGTTTAACTGTCGTTGAAAAGGGTAATGGTGCGATTCATAAGACCATCCTTACTCTTGTTGACGTAACACAAGCATCCACTGATGCTGGTGCGAATGGTGCTCAGACTGCTAAGAAGCTCTACACCTTCCCAGAAGGTCAAATTGTTATTCTCGGTGCCCATCAAGTTTATCCGCTTGGTAAAATTATCGCAACAACTGGTGGTGATGTTGGTTATGCTGATGATGCTGATCTTAGTATTGGTGTCGGTTCGGCCACAGTTGTTGTCGCTGTCGATTTAACAACTACTGAACAGAATATATGTGTTAAGGCTGATGTGGATTTAACATCCAAAGCATCTGATGCAATTGAGTCTGGAATTAATGCTACTCTTCTGCCTTTAGATGGTTCTACTACGCCTGTTCCCGTTTGGTTAAATACTTCAACTTTGAATGACACCGACCATGGTGCGGTTGCTGATGTACTCACTATTAGTGGAACAATCACTATCGTTTGGACCATGCTTAACGACGACTAAAGGAGATTTAGATGGCACTCGATAGCGTAGCAGTATTTCCGACAAGTGTTTGGGATGGTGATTCTGGTAATAGAGATAGCGATAATAATATTTTACGTGCTCCTGATTATCGTGACTGGGATCGTCTGGTTGCAGAAGTTACAGCCGCTCAGACGCGTATTTATAATAATGAACGCGGCACTGACGATGATGCTGTTGATAGTGTTGGCACTCTTGAAACAGTAACCGGTCTGACTGTGGTTGAAAAGGGTAACGGTGCGATCCATAAAACGGTCCTTACTCTTGATGAAGTAAGTTGTGCATCCACTGACGCCGCAGGAAACGGTGCTCAGACTACTAAGAAACTCTATACTTTCCCTGAAGGTCAAATTGTTATTCTTGGTTCCCACGCAGTTTTCCCGCTCGGTTTAATTGAATCACAATCCCCTGGCGGTACCGGTTACGCTGATGATACTGATTTTAGTATCGGTGTCGGTTCGGCTACAGTTGTTGTCGCTGTTGATTTAACAACTACCGAACAGAATATTTGTGCTAAGATGGATGTGGATTTGGCAATTGTTACAACTAACCCTGAATCTGACGCAATTGAGTCTGGAATTAATGCTGCGTTATTGCCTTTAGATGGTTCAGGTACAGCTATTCCAGTTTGGTTAAATACGTCAACTCTTGATGATGCTGATCATGGTACAGCGGCAGATGAACTTGTAATCAGTGGAACAATCACTATCGTTTGGACCATGCTTAACGACGGCTAAAGGAGTAATTATGGGACTTAATGGTAACGCAGTATTCCCAACAAGTGTTTGGGATGGCGATTCTGGTTCGCGTGATAGCGATGACGGTAATCAAAGTGGGCCGACATGGCACGATTGGGTTCGTGCAGTCGATGAAATAGTTGCCCTACAAACTAGGGTAAACAATAACGCTGAAGGTGTCAATGATGACGCTATTGATAGTGTCGGTACGGTAGAATCAGTCAGCGGTTTAAGTGTTGTGGAGAAGGGCGACGGTGCTCTCCATAAAACTGTTCTTACGCTTGCAGACGTAGAATTAATTTCAAATGATAATACGACAGATGGAGCACAAGCAACTAAGAAACTTTACACCTTCCCTGAAGGCCATATTGTTATTCTTGGTGCCCATCAAGTTTACCCGATTGCTGGATTTGTCGCAACGACAGGTGGCACTGCTGGGTATTCTAATACTTCTCAATTCGGGGTTGGTGTTGGTTCAACTGAAGTACCGGCTGGTGTTGGTCTTGCCACCACTGAAGAAAATATGTGTGCAGAGACGCAAGTTGATTTAGTAGCTGCCTCTTCTACGCCAGCAGAATCTAGTGTTAATAGTGCTCTTGTTCCTCTAGATGGTTCTGCTGCCGCTATTGCAGTTTGGTTGAATACTTCAACTTTGGCTGATGGTGACCATGGCCCATTACCTGATGTACTTACAATTAATGGTACGATTACTATTAATTGGGTCAATATTGGGAACGACTGATGCATAATTCTATTCTCGGTGGTACATCTGCGGGTCGAGCACCAAACCAAAAGGATTGGATAGCTCTACAAAAACGTTTAGATCGAGAAGTTTTTAAGTTTGCAAATTATGAAACTCAACTTAAAAATTTAGAATTTAAGGTTAAAGGATTAAAGAATGAGAATGTTATTTTGAGAGATAAAGTCAAGAAGATAGAAGAAAAGAAAGAATCAGAAAATGTTCAAAAAATAGGATTAGTCTCAAATACTGCTCAGGAACCAAAATGGGACAATAAAACATCTGCCCCAAGATTGGAGAGTAAATAATGGCAGCTTACGGTACATACACTGAAGGGGACACCTATTTCGCTACTCGTCTCTACGTTAGTGCGTGGACCGAGGCCACCAATGCTAATAAGACAATTGCCTTGACTGAAGCGTCGATGCGTATGGATAGATTAAAATTTGCTGGAATTTTAGTTGATGATGACCAAGAATTGGAATTTCCACGTTACTATCTTGACTACGACGGTACCGATAACGGACCTGAAGGTGATGAGGTAATTCCTGATGATATTCAAAATGCTTGTTTTGAACTTGCATTTGTTCTTTTAGACGGTAAAGATCCAGACTTAGAATTAGAAAATTTAACTGTTTTAAGTCATAAATTTGGTAACATTGTGACTGGAAAATCGGGTCAAATTTTACAACACATTTTAGCAGGGATACCGAGTGCTTTGGCTTGGCATTATTTACTTCCATACTTAACTTCAGGTCGAGCACTTAAACTAAACCGAGTATCTTGATCAATACCTGCATCGGTCAAGATGCGTTTACAAGGAACACACTGATGTTAAAATCAAAACCTTGGTTATTGCCATTTGATGATAAAACTTTTACACAAGAAGAAGTTAATACGTTAATGAAAGAAGAAGTTGATACATTAATGAAAGATCATTTTACTCAGGAACAAGTGAATACGTTTGTCGCTGAAGAAAAACGAAAGACGCAAGAACGTCAAAAGAAATTAATTACTGAATTAGAAGAAACAAAGAAAAACGCTGATTTAACAGTAGTAGATCGTAAACAATTAGAACAAAGAATTGAGGATCTTCAAAATGCAACTTTAACGGCTGAAGAACAACAGAAAAGAGCGGCCGCCAAGGTAAAGGAAGAGTACAATAATCAAGTTGAAACTTTAACAGGTGATCGTGACGCTTGGCAAGCTAAACATTCTCAGTTGTTAATTGATACTGAAATTATTAAGGCTGCTTCGATAGAGAAAGCCTTAAATGTTGACCAAATTGCACCAATTTTAATACCTATAACCAAATTAGTAGAATGTTTAGATAGTGAAGGAAAACCATCAGGTATTTTTGAACCAAAAGTTTCGTTTCCTGATACTGATAAAGATGAAAAACCAATTATTTTAGAATTATCTGTTTCTGAAGCTGTAAAAAGACTGAAAGAACTTCCACAACATGGTAATCTTTTTGAAGGTAGCAAACATAGTGGATTAGGTGGTGCAGGTAGCCAAGGGAAGAGCGGAAAAATAGATATCGCTAAAATTGCACGCGAAGATCAAGCCGCATACCGTAAACTACGTAAAGAGAAACCGGAACTCTTTGCTTAAGGTAGGATTATTCGGGTTCTGTTAAATTAACAATGTTTACGAGAGACAATAATGAAGTATCTTAAAACTGTAAGTTTTACATGTTACGACAATAGCCTTGACGCTTGGGTGCCTGAGATTTGGGCAGCTGAGAGTCTGGCAATCTTAGAAGAGAATATGGTGATTGGAAATTTGGTGCATACTGATTTTGCGAATGAAATTAAAGATTTCGGTGATACTGTTAATACGCGTCGACCCGCAGAGTTTACTGCGGAACGTAAGACTGCTAACGATGATGTGACTGTGCAGGATGCTGATGCGACCAACGTTCCAGTTGTATTAAATCAACATATCCATACAAGTTTCTTGATCCGAGATGGTCAGGAAAGTCTAAGTATGGTTGATTTAATCAGTGAGTATTTAGCTCCTGCAGCTAAGTCTATAGCTGAAAGTATTGACCGTGTTCTTCTTGGTCAAGTCTATCAGTTTCAGGCTAACTCTGTCGGTGAATTGAACGCAGTTACAACTGCTGATATTAAAGACTTAATGCTTGATACTCGTGAAAAGTTGAATGAGAATAAGGCACATATGGTAGGTCGTCAATTAATTTTAACCACGCGAAGTGAAACTGAAGCCTTGAAGGAAGACGTCTTCCTTGAAGCTGAAAAAATTGGCGATGATGGTACGGCTATGCGTGAAGCAAGTCTTGGTCGAAAGTTAGGTTTTGATACTTACATGTGTCAAAATGCTTCTTCTGTCCTGGTAGCTGCTCTTCAGGGTGTTGATGCTGATTATCTAGCGGCTGACACTGTTGTCGGTAGCACGTCAATGACGATGGACGGTGGAAATGTTCTTAATGGCGAGTATTTCTTGCTGCAAGGCGATCAGGTACCTTATCGTGTCGCTAGTGGCGGTGGTACTGCGAATCTTGTAACTACGCGTGGTGCTCGTAAGGTTATTGCTTTGGGTGCTTCTGATGTTTACCGTGTGGTTACTGGCTTAGTCGATTTGGCTGGTCACGCCGGTGTTACTACTTATCCGGCTGGTTATGCCAAGCGGATTAAGGTTGACGGCACTGGTACAGCCCATGTTGGACAGTTAGTAGCATTTTCGACTGCTGCTAGTGCTGCACTTGTTGCAGGTGAATACTGCATTATTGCTATTCCGGCTTCAGGTTATATTGTTTTGGATCGTCCTCTTGATAACGCGATTGACAATAACTATGTTGTCGATTACGGGCCGATTGGTGAGTACAATTTCGCTTTCCACAGAAACGCTTTGGCTTTGGTCACTCGACCTTTGGCTCAACCGAAGAGCGGAACCGGTGCGTTAAGTGGGGTAGCTAACTATAATGGTCTGAGTATGCGTGTAACGATTACGTATAATGGTACAATGCAAGGCCATCTTGTGACTTTGGATTGTTTGGCTGGCGTCAAGGTTCTTGATACAAATCTTGGAGCCGTGATGCAGGGTTAGAGTGTTTAGTTCCTGGGCTTTCAAGGAAGAAAGCCTAGTCCTAACTACTCTAAAGGAGAAATAATGGAAAAAGAAATTGCTTACATCAAAGCTAAATTGGATACGTTATGTGCGGCTATTATGGGTGACCCAACAGACCCAGAAAAACCAGGATTAATTCTAAGAATTGACCGTCTCGAACAGAGCCGTAAATTCCAAAGTAGAGTCCTTTGGGTTTTAGGTGGTGGTGTTGTAACTGCACTTTTTCGTACTGTCATTACATTTTTCAAATGAAACAATTTACCCGAAATACGATTTACACCCTTAAACGTGCTTACGGCTCGAAAGTGTGGTACTACAGGGTTATAGGTAAGACACTAGATTTAACAACAGGTCAACAAGTAATTACTACTCAAGTTACCACAATCAGGAGAGCTATTTTTCTTCCTACTAACGTTGCGAGGACAACATTATCTAAGAATAATTACTATTTTGATCCTGATAAACGTGAAATGATTATTGATCAACGGGATATTGATTTTACAATCACAGTTGGCGATTTTATTATCCATAATTGCTGTAAGTACAATATTGTTGAAGTTAATGATTATGAGTTAGATTCTGGTTATCTCTTAATTGTACAATCAGATAATCGCTCTAAATGGTTACTAGCTGAAAGTAGTATCGTTCTTACTCAAACAGCAGGTTATACGGTAGTATGAATGAAAATTGGCCAAGATGGATTTATGCTTCAGCAAGCAAAGTTTTTCAAACTGTTGCTAATGCGTACCCCATCCATCTGTTTTTAGAGGGTACAAAAAGAGATACCGACCAAAAATCTAATTTTATTGAGTTTAGAATGAATGGTCCAAGGGTGACAGAGATTAGTCATGGTTATTTTAGGTTAGATTTGGAGATCAATATTCTTTATAGTATTAGTATTGGACCTGATTTTCATTTGCCCTACAAAATAGCCGGAAAAATAGTTGAAACAATGGGTGACATTTGCATTTATAAATGGGGTGATGGAGATGCACTTCTTGGTACTCTGATTCTAAAACGTCAGCCGGTAGTTGTCAGCCATTTCGGCCAAGCACGAGCAGATACGGATACGGTACAAGGCACAATAGAAGGTGCGTACATTATACATCTTAATGGAGAATAAATATGGCTTTTACAAAAGAAAAAATAAAAGAACTTGAAGGACTTGAAACAGAAAGAACAAAACTTTGTCTTAAATGTGGTGAAATTAAATTGCTTATTGATTTTAACCTACAAACAGAAGGTCGAAAATTTACTCAAACATATTGTAGAAATTGTGAACGAGTAGAAAAATACCAGTATAGTTATAATATGACAATAAGAGAATATACAAAATTATTAAAACAACAAGATTATAAATGTGCTATCTGCGGTACAGTAAAGCCAGGTGGTGTACATAAAACAGTTTTTCTCGTAGACCATGACCATCGAACGGGTAAAATGAGAGGACTTCTTTGTCATAATTGTAATACGGGTCTCGGCCATTTTAAGGATAATCCAGAATTCTTGGCTTCGGCGATAGCTTACGTTCTCAAACACAAAGGTTAAATAATGAAATTTCTGAAAACTGTTAGTCAAACTTGTTATGCTCCGATCGACTTGAAGAAGGCGGAAATCTATCTCCGTGATGGTTACGATAATGCTTCGAGTACGCCTACCACTACGGACATTGAACCGATCGGTGAAAGTGATATAGCTTTGACAGCTATGGCTACTTTAGTTCCTGATCCTGCTGTTACGACAGGTGTTAGTGTAAAATTTGGTGCAGATGAGACAGAGTATACTGTAACATCACGTACTGGTGGTGTTGGTACTAACGAAATACAGACAATCGACATTGATGATGATTGTGATGGTGGTACATTTACACTCAGTTATGGTGGTCAGACCACTGGTACAATTGCGTATAATGCTCTTGCTTCTGTTGTTGAAGCTGCTCTTGAAGCGTTAAGTACACTTGGCTTAGGTACGGCAACTGTCACGGGTACCGCACCTACGTGGGTAGTTACCTTTACGGGCGATATGGCTGCTACAGCTGCAACCGCAATTACTGGTGATGGTACTCTTCTTACTGGTGGTGTCGTTACTGATCTTGAAGTTGCTGAGACTGTGGCCGGTGTTGATGCTGTAGCTGAACAGCAAGATGCTTTGGTTGGCGGTACTTGGACGGGTGGTCACTTCCATCTTATTACTCCCGCCGGAATGGGTGGTGAAACTACGGGTCCGATTGATTGGGATGCTGATGTTACTGAAATTGAAATGGCTCTTGAGGCTTTGGATGGTATTGCCGTCGGTGAAGCTACAGTTGCTGAGGTTGTTGCTCTCGCAGGTGGTGCCGGTAATTTCCATATTACCTTCTCTGGTGCTCTTGCTGGTGTCCAAGATCTATTGACTTCTGATATATCAGCCATTACTCCTGATGGTACATTAACCATTATTGCGGATGTTGAGGGTGTAGACGGTGTTGCTGAAGTTCAAACTCTTCAGATTAATCCGACAACTACTGGTGGTACGTTGGTTTTGGATTGGGGCGGGCTTGGTCCTGCAGCACCGATTACTTTCGATTCGACGGCTGCTGAAATTGAAACTAATCTTGAAGCATTAGGTGGTGGTATTGCAGCTATCACGGTAACTGGCGGACCGTTTCCTGCGAGCCCAGTCGTTATCACTTGGGATACTACCGGTGTTGTTGCCGCTATTTCTGGTGTTGGTACTAACCTTACGGGTGGTGTTATTACTGGGGTAACAGTTGTTGAAACTACTCCTGGTGTTTCTGCTACGTCAACTGCCAGAATTGCGATTACTCCCGTTTTAGTGGCAGCAACAACTGCCGGCGGTAGTGTAACATTCGGCGGTAGGCGATTATCAATTAAAGTTGGTGAAGGTAATGTTAATTATAGTGAAAGTGTGAATAGAGAATATATTTTGAATCGAGGAAATATTGATACTATTCGTGACGGTGATGATATTCCAATGGATGTCTCTTTTGATTTTGTTTGGGAATTTCTTACTGCCGTTGGCGGTAGTGCAGTTCCTACGATTGAGGAAGTCATTAAGCAGACAGGTGAAGCCTCTACATGGCTCACCACTTCAAGTGATGCTTGTGAACCGTATTGTATTGATATTGAAATTTATTATGATCCGGGTTGTGGTGGTGACAATACCGAAGAGATTGTTCTTCCGTATTTCCGCCATGAAAAGCTAGATCATAATTTGGCTGACTCTCAAATCTCTTGTACAGGGAAGTGTAACGCCACTGTTGCTAACATCACGCGAGGAGCGTAATGAAAATCAAAGGCAAGAAGATTGAAGGCCCTAATCGAGAAATCATCCCTATTCCGCGAGGGATGGGTGATGATCTCATATTTATTGTCAACGCCATAATGGACATGTCTCCATTTGAAAAGATGTGTCCGGCACCAACACCACCATTACGTAAAATTGATGGTGTTGATATACCTAATTTGAAAGATGCTGCTTTTCTAAAATTATTAGACCAACATTCCACGAAAAGAATGGCGTGGATGGTCATTACTTCGCTAGAAGGTACTGAAGGTTTAGAGTGGGAAACTGTGGATGCAGGTGACCCATCAACTTGGCGATTATTTAGAGACGAAATGGAAAGTGCCGGTCTTAGTGAGATGGAAATTAATCGTATTGTTGCTGGTGTTATTAGTGTTAATGCGTTAAGTGAAAGTAAAATTGAAGCGGCACGTGAACGTTTTTTACTTTTGCAGCAGGTACAACTAGAAAGTTAATAATACCTAAAGGAAGAGAAGGTCTTTATGCTATCTGGAATGCCTGCGAACGTTTTAACATTACACCACCCGGGATTAAACAATCCTGGGAAGATTGCAATGTTGACGCAAAAAGTAAATTAATTGCATATAATCAGATTCGTTGTCTTGAGGAAAATAGTTAGGAGCGGTTTTCAAATAAGGTTATGAAATTTACAGGAAAATTTATAGGGATTAAACTTGACCGGCAGGCGTATTTAACATTTTTACAGGAGTATCTTCAAAAGAAACTATTTGAAGTTACAAATGTGTGGTTAAATGCGACTACCGGTCGAGTTCCTGTATGGTCAGGAATGGCAAAGGGTTCCTTATTAGTTCTAGCAAATTTGATTGATTCTACATTACTAATAACCCCTGTTAGGGGTGTTAAAAGTAGGATAGCGGTAGGTGAATTATTAGGGACGGCAATACCAGATATTGAAACACCGGGACGAGCTCTTATTACAATAAGTACAGAAGTACCACATTATGTTATACAAGAATTTCAAAATGTTGGGGTAAGTAAATCAGCACCATGGTTATCTTTTGAAGCCGGTGCGGCTGCTTATAAAGTCGCCGTACAAACGGTTAAATTACCAAAACCACTCTATAAACCAGTAAACATCAAGGCAATTTGATGGCAGAATCATTAAAAACTGTTTTAGGCTTTGAAGCTACTGATGCCATAAAAACTTTAGCTGCAATGGAGACGCAGTTAAAATCATGGACAGCAGCTATGAAGGGTGCTGCATCAGCTACAAGAAAATTTAATAAAGATGCCGCCGGTGTTGATGCTACTATTAAAAAAGCCACAGCAGCTGCTGCGGTACAAACGAAGCAAATTGATAAAACAAGTGTTGCAACAACAAAACAAACTAAAGCAATAAAAGAATTAGGAGGTAAGACTAAAGAAGCTAGTAAGGATATGATTTTATCCTGGAAAAGTGTTATTCGTATTTTTACAATTCAAGTTATACATCAGATGATTTCAAAAATTACAAGTTCACTTAGTGATGCTGTCAGTAGTACTATAGAATTAGAAAATCGTTTAGCGGAAATTCAAACTATTGGCGGCAGTCTTAAAGACGATTTTGAAGGTCTATCTGATTCTGTACGTGACTTATCAGATGAATTTGGTATTCAAGCTGAGACTGTCGCAGAAGGTGTTTATCAAACTTTATCTAATCAAGTTGCAGAAGCAGAGAAATCTTTTATATTCTTTTCTGCAGCGGCACAGTTTTCTATCGCTGCTGTTACGAGTGCAGATGCCGCAGTTAATCTAATAGCTGCTACAATCAATGCTTTCGGTTACAGTGCAGCCCAAGCCGAAGTAATTGGTGGTAAATTATTCAAGACTATTGAATTAGGTAGAATACGTGGGGAAGAATTTGCAAATACTTTTGGTAGAGTTGCAGTATTAGCTAGTAATTTAGGTGTATCACTAGATGAAGTTCTAGCAGCAATTGCTACACTTACTATTAGTGGTTTGAAATATAATGAAGCATTTACGCTTATTACAAATACATTATTAAAATTAATTCGGCCTACAGATGCGTTGAAAGACGTTTATGAAGATATGGGTCTTGTATCCGCAGAAGCAGCAATTCAAGCATTCGGTTTCTTTGGTTTCTTAAATCAATTAGCTGATGCTGCCGGTGGGACAGCAACAGAGATCGGTGAATTATTCTCTAGGGTACGTGCGGTACGTGGCATCTTAGGTTTGACAGGTCAAGCCGCAGAAAAAGTAGCTAAAAATTTAGAGGCTATTAGTGAAGCTGGCAGTAAAGAATTATTTGAAGCTAAAGAACTTGTATTTCAAACTAATGCTAAGGCCGTACAAATTGAAATGGAAGAATTACGTAACGCCCTTCTCTTTGATTTTGGTCGACCTGCTATTGCTGTGATTGCTGAACTTTTTGATACTTTTGGTGGTGCGGTTAATATTCTTAAGGCACTTACGGCGTCAGCAGGTGTTGCTGCGATAGCTTTTGCGGCTCTCGGTGTTGCAATGTACCCACTTACAGCAACAGTTATAGGTATAAGTGCTGCTGTATTTACATTAACAATAGCGTATCAAAAACTTACAGAAACAGCCGTTGAAGGTATTGAGATTAGAATTAAAGCAGAAAAACGAGCTATTCAAGAAATTAATACTGAAGAAGCAGAACTCGCAGAAACACGTATCAAACATATTAAAGGTCAATTTGGACAAATTCAACGTTATCTAATTGAACGGATTAAAGCAACTAATAAAATTAAAAAGATCGCTATTGAAGCTGAAGAATATATTACAAATATAATAAATGATCAACTTGATGATCGAGCGTCAGCACATAATAGTTTTGTAGATGCAATTAAAGATATTACTGACGAATCGGCTGACAATATTATTGCTAGTCAAAAAAGAACATTTAGTTTAGAGCAAGAATTAAGTAGTACACTCTTTAATTTTAGAATTAGTCAACTTGATACTTATGAAAAACACGAGGCAGCCTTATCGCAAGCAGGACGTTTACGTTTTAGAGCCGAACAAGCATTTAGAGATGGGCATAAAGAATATGCTAATTCTTTATTCCAAGAAGCAAAGACTGTTGCACAAATAGCAATAACAACTGCTGAAGAATTGGGAAGCCATCAAGCAAAACAAAGTGCTGTTAGTTCATTGACTGGAATATATAATTCTCAATTATCCATACAAAAAAGAATTAGAGGAGAAGAGGTAAAAAGAGCGAAATTAGCGAAAAGTCAACTTGCAGAAGAGACTGCAAGAGTAGATCGTATTATAACTATAATGCGAAAACTACAAGAAATTGATATTTTTGTTAAGACAGGTAAAAAGGCAGGTGAAATGATATTTGGTACACCGGCAGAAGCAAAAGCTGCTGTTTTACCACTATTAAAAGCTTATAGAAAAGAACTTGACGGCTTTGGCTCAAAAATAAGTATTTTCAAGCGTCTAGATTTAGAAAAACAAGCCATTGATTTACTTAAACCTTTTGAAGATGCTTTCACAAGGAAACCAGTATCATTAGAATTTTTGTACAAACAACGTATAGTTGAAGTTTATAAAGATATTGAAAATTTATTTAAGGATAAACCGATACCGCTTCCGGTACGACTTATAGCTGAAAAATTAGAAATTGATATTTCTACACTCAAAGGTCATGAAGAATTAAGTAGAGTATTACCTGGAATATTCTCAACTTTAGAGAAAGGTATACGAGCTACAGCAGGTTTGAAAGGTGAACAGCAAGAATTAGATAACGCAAATCGAAATGTTATAGACAGTTTGAAAGCTATTAGGGGTGAGTTGATTGGAGACATAAGTGTATTTAAGGCTTTCGGTGTTGCAGCGAAACAGGCACTTGGTATAGCACCTTCAGAAGCAACACAAAAATTAATTGACCAATTCAAACTAATAAATGATGCTACAATACAAGCACAAGAACAAATTGATAATTTTACTGATCCGGAGCAATTCGATGCTGCTATCACTAAATTAGAAGAATTTGGAGATATTTCAGGTATTACTTTATTAGTTGAACAATTAAAAATAGCTGCTGAAACTGCCCAGACTATCAAAATAAAAGAAGGTCAAAAATCTAGTATTGTAGAATTTACAGAGATATTAAATAAAATATCTCCTGAATTTATGAAAACAGGTGTAGCGGCACAAGAGGCAGCGAATAGTATTCTTAGCTCATCTAACCAGATACAAAATACATTACGGTCAGAAATTGAATTAATAAGACAACGAAATAGAGAATTGGGTGGTACTTCTCCGGTGGGTCAACATTTTGGTGGAATGATTTATCGTCAATTAGGTGGTTTCTTACCGCAAGGAACAGATACTGTACCTGCTATGTTATCGCCAGGTGAATTTGTAATTAATGCGGACGCAACTAAAAAATTCTATAGTCAACTTGTCGCAATTAATTCTGGAACTAAACCGATTTTTAGAGAGCAAGGTGGCCCAGTAACTAATGTTGGAGATGTTAGTATTACTGTAAATGAATCTGTATCAGCTAAAACGACAGCAAGAGAAACCATGTCTGCATTTCGACGAGAAATGCGACGCCACACTTCAAGGAGTTTTTAATGAATAAAATTGGGATTAATCAGAAAGCAAGTTGTCAAATTGATCGTCCACAGCATCCGATAGATGCAATTATACCGAAAGGTCATTTTACCGTAGAGCATTGGCGTAACGGTAAATTGCTTCAAACACTTGAAGCTGATAATGGTGTAACGATTGAAGGTAAGAATTTTCTTTGGGATACAATGTTCCACGGTACTACCGCCGCTGGTACTTGGTATATTGGCCTTATTGATGATACTAACTATGTAGCACTTGATGAAACAGATACGTATGATGATATTAATAATATTGGAAATGATTGGGATGAATTACCAGCTAATGATTATACAATCGGTGGAGATAATACTAAACGTGGTATTTGGAATGAGGATGCTGCATCTGCAAAAGCTATGACAAATAGTACGGCTGTTACGTTTGTTATAGTTAATCCCCAAACGATTAAGGGATTATTTATTGTGGGTCTGGGTGTTAATGCTGATACTCAAGGTGACCACGCTAATGACGGCATCCTTTGGTCAACTGCACTCTGGAGTACAGGTGATGCACCTGTTATTCTCGCTGATGAATTGAAAGTCACCTATACAGTTAGCTGTTAAAATCAAAGACATAGGCACGGACGCCTGCTTGAGGAGGATAACTATGGCTCTACTTTGGATCGAAGGCTTTGAAGGTAGTGGTACTACTCAGACAAATATGAAGACATATATTGGTAGAAAATATTCAACATATTATAGTCAATTTATTGATGATGCGACTGGACGTTACGGTGGTCGTGCAATAAAAGGTACTAATAATGCTTATTTTATTGTAGATGTGGATAATAAACAAACTACAATTATTGGTTTTGCTTTTAAGAATGAAGATTGGAATGATGGAGAAGATCTTTTGATATTACACGATTCGGGTACAGTACAAATACGAATATCAACTAGAGCTACTGGTGATTTAAGAGTTGAACGTGGAACAACGACACTCGATACTACTGTTGGACTTGGTTTAGCTATAAATACATGGTATTATATTGAACTTAAAATAAAAATAGACGATACAGCAGGAGCATATGAATTAAGAGTTGATGATGTTAATGTTTTGAGTTTAGCTATAGGAGATACACAAGAATCAGCAAACGCGTACATTAATGAAATTATGTTTTATTTTGATCCTTCCTCTACATTTGATGAATTTTATTTTGATGATATTTATGTACTTGATACTACAGGATCGAGAAATAAGGATTTTTTAGGAAATATGAAAGTTATAATGCTTAGTCCTACTGCTGATACCGCAGAAGCTGATTTTACACCGCAAGGAGCAGGAGATAATTATGTAGAAATTGATGATGGTGCAACAGTTGATGACGACACTACATATAATGAGTCCTCAACATCAGCACATCAAGATATTTTTGAATATGAAGACACTACGGATCTTAGATTAATTGCCGGTTTAATGGTCTGTACAGAAGCAAAAGAAACAGATGCTAATGATTTTACAATCAAAACAATAGTTCGCTCAGATTCAACAATACATAGAGATTCAGGTCAAGCTCTTACATCTGATTACAAAATACTTACAAGACTCTTAGAAGAAGATCCAGTTACAACATTAACTTGGACGGGTACAGTAATTGATGCTGCAGAATTTGGCTATGAGGTCGGTTAATGGCTCTAAGAGTCTCACGCCAGAATATTGAAGTTTTAACTAAGGGAGTAGGCCCCCTTAGAATTACACGACAGAATGTTGAAGTTTTAACTAAGGGGGATGGTCCTCTTAGAGTTACACGACAGAATGTTGAAATTTTAGTGTCAATAGGGTTTGATCGGGCGTATAATGAAATAACAATTGTACAAACTGCACGATCGAGTCAACGCAGTCTTATTGCTTCTAACACAATTACTATTATAGATGCAGCTAATTTAGCTTCAACCTATGAGGTAAGCGCATCACAATCTATAACAATAACAGATACAGCATCTTGGATAAATAATAGTGTTAGTGCTTCTAATACTATTAATATTCTTCAAGCTGCCGATCCACTTTTCAAACAGCGTGACGTATCTGACCCAATTATAATTGTAGATATCGCTGCTTATACTTTTGGGTTACCGCCACGTGCGGCTATTGATGTTCTTACAATTAGTCAAACTGCAAGTTTTACAGGGCCAAGATATGTTTCTGCATCAAATACAATAACAATCGTACAAGATGGTGATGTACGAGGTACTATACGTTTATCAGCATCAGACTCTTTAATTATAACTGAAGATGTTTTTGATGAAGATACCGTAACTTGGACAACTGTAAGTACAGGTATAGAACAAAGTGCAACTAGGCAAACAACTTTTTATCGTGAAGCTCATCAACATTTAACAATACAACAGGTTGGATTTAATTATGTGAGCGACCCAACAAAATGGATACCTAAATTTGCAGAACATATTATAACTATTATTGATAATGCTGTTAGAACTGATCCAGTAACAGCTATTGACAGTATTACAATTGTATCAACTGCGAGTTTTGATATTATTAAAGGAATAACGGATATTTTGACTATTGTCGATGTGGCGTCACTAATAAAAGTATTAAATATTGAGGCGTCAAATGTTATAACTATTGAACAGGCTCACGGGTACACATTAATTCGTGATAATACACTTTGTACATATTCACCCTTTATTGGTAATAGTAGTAGTATAGATGTTTTACCTCCCCTTGCGACTGGCCCTGTAATAGTAGAATATGATAATGTTCAACTATCTTACCCATTAAATAGTCCAACAGATACACTTACATTAAGAGGCCCTGAACTAGGAAATCAGAATAATCTGAATTTCCAACGTATTAATAGAGAGACACGTGGCGGCACTTTAACTATTTATGCCGACCCTATTTGGCCAAAAATGGAGACAATGATATTAGAATTTTACGGTCTATCTGAAATAAATAGTCAGGATGCACTAACTTTTATCGCCACATCTTTAGGTAAAATAATAAGAATACGTGATTGGGAAGGTCAACTTTGGTCCGGTGTAATTGTATCAAATAATCCTATTATTAGAAACGGTAAAGGGTGCAGTAACTCTATCTCGATGACGATTGAAGTAAACAAGATTACATTAACCTGGCATACATTCGTTGGTCTTGAATATGACGCCTTTATTGGTGATCAATGGGCCAACTTCATAGGAGAATAAAATGGGTTCTTTTACGGATTATCGCGGTTTAGATGTCCGAACACCTGACCCTGTGGGTGACGCTGGGTTAGTTCTTAATATTAATTTCAAAGAATTAGCTGATCGTTCTGGACCTGTACATTCTGCAGCCGCTAGTCCAGATGCTAACGACGATAGTGTTGACACTAATGGCAATGGAAAATTTTATCTGTGGTCCAAGTGGCTTAATACCGGTACAAACGCCGTATTTATTTGTGTGGACGCTACACCAACAGCCGCTGTTTGGCGAACAGTTAGCACTGTAGCTCTAGGTGGTGGCGGTAATATTCTTATTGACGGTGTTCAAGTAGTTTACTTACCAAACCAAACTGATTTTACTGGTACGATTGTTTTTGGTGATGGCGGTACAAATCTTAGTACAGTTGGATCTCCTGACGGTAAATATAATACTGTTGTAGGTTTAGGATCATTTGATGCTAATACTGAAGGTGATAGTAATAACACACTCGGCTATCAATCATTAGAAGACAATACTACAGGTAGTCGTAATGTTGCTGTAGGGTATCGAGCATTAAGAAAAAATATTGATGGTGATTATAATATCGCTGTAGGCGATGAAGCATTAATGTATAATACAACTGGTGCAGGTAATGTAGCTATTGGTAATAAGGCTGGAGAAGATATTACAGGTAGTTATAATATTTGTATCGGTTATATGGCTGGTGAAGGACAAATAGCTATTTCTAATAAATTATTTATCGATATTACCGACACTGCGACACCTTTAATTTACGGTGAATTTGATAGCCGTGTTATTAAAATTTATGGTAATTTATATATTCCGACAGATACTAATAAATTATATTTTGGGGTAGCTGCAAATGATTATAATATCATGTGGGACGGCAACGATGCGGTTCATACAATCACTGCTGGACAATTCCTATTTACTGGTGGCGAACTTATTGTTAATGATAAAATTATTTTCACGCAACTTGATGGCAATGAATATATAGATAGTCTTAATGATGGTTATTTAGACTTAGGGGCGACAATCCAGATTAGACTTAATGCTGAAACATTAGCAACAACTAAAATTATTTTCACCCAAATTGATGGTGATGAATATATTGATAGTCTTAATGATGGCTATATGGACTATGGGGCGACTACAGGCCACCGTTTTCTTGCTCCAGTCTATTTAACAGACGATGATCGTAAAATCTTTTTCGGGATAGACAGTTTTGCTAGTATTTGTTATAACGGTACAAATTTATTGATAAACCCTAAAGAGGGCGGTGCTGGAGTTGTAAATGTCACAGGTGCTCTTGAAGTTGATGAGACAATATTGGCAAAAGATAAAATTAAATTTACTCAAACAGATGGTAATGAGTATGTCGATAGTAATAATGATAATTATTTAGATTTGGGAGCAACAACCCAGATTAGACTTAATTCCCCAACCTTAGTTAATGGTAAAATTTCTCTTACCCAAGTCGATGGTAATGAGTATATTGATGGTAGTAATGATAACTATACTGATATAGGAGCAACCACAGCGGTACGCGTTAATGCTCCAATTTATCTCACTCAAACGGATGGGGTAGAGTATATTGATAGTCTTGCGGATGGTTATGTTGATATCGGGGCGGGTACAGGTATTCGACTTAATGCTGAAACATTAGCAACAGCTAAAATTATTTTCACACAACTCGACGGTAATGAATATATTGATAGTCTTAACGATAATTATTTAGATTTGGGAGCAACTACTGATGTCCGTTGTCAGACTACGTTCCTAGCTTTGGATAAAATTAAACTTACGCAAACGGACGGGGTAGAGTATATTGATAGTCTTGCGGATGGTTATGTTGATATTGGTGCAGGTACAGGTATTCGACTTAATGCTGAAACATTAGCAACAGCTAAAATTATTTTCACACAAACGGATGGTGATGAATATATTGATAGTCTTAACGATGGTTATATGGATTATGGTGCAACTACAGGTCACCGTTTCTTAGCACCAGTTTATCTTACATTAGATGATCGAGGTATCTTTTTCGGTGATGCGGATGATGCATCTATAGCCTATGGTAGCGTTAATTTAGAAATTAATCCGAAAGTAGTTGGTAGTGGTATGGTTGATATTCTCGGAAAAGTCGGTTGTGATGGTATTCAAGTAATTTATCTCCCAGATCAAACTGATTTTACTGGTAGTCTGATTTTGGGCGACGGTGGTACAAATCTTACTCATGGGGCTGGTGTTGAAGGGTATTATAATTTTGGTGCAGGACTAGGTGCTCTTACCGCTTTAACTTCAGGTCGCGGTAATATGTGTATAGGTTATAATGCAGGAAAAAGTATAACTGTAGGTAGAGAAAATGTGGCAATAGGTTATAATGCTCTTGAAACATTAAGTATTTCAGATTGGAATACTGCAATAGGTGTACAAGCATTAGATAAAACTACAAGTGGCTATAACGTAGGAATAGGTTATGCTGCATTACTTCAAAATTCGATAGGTATCGATAATCTGGGGATAGGTAATAGTTCAGGAAAAAATAAACAAACCGGTAATGACAATATATTTATTGGTGCTGGTGCTGGAATAGGAAGTGGATTATATAATACAGAAAAGAATGTTATAATTGGAAAAAGTGCTGGTAGTTTAATGGCTACAGGTGCTTTGAACAATATCTTAATTGGTTGGCAAGCGGGCAATGTTATTACTACTGGTCATGATAATATAATCATTGGCCATGATATTGATCCTTCTGCAAATAATGCAAATAACGAACTAAATATTGGTGATATTATTAAAGGGGATACAAGTGCTAATGAAGTCTATTTTACAGGTGAATTATGGCAACACTCACCAACTTCTGGTGGTGGTTTAAGAAATATGATGGCGGAAGCTGTCGGTACGGCTGTCGCTGCTACATCTTTTGCTATTGAAGTTAATGTTCCTAGTGGTGCTAGAGTCAATGCTGTACAATTACGTGTTGATACTGCTTTAACATCAGGTGATGGCGGTACATCTTGGGAAGCTGAACTTTCTGGTGGAGTATCACATACATTAGGTGGCGGATACTCATTTAATAAAGATACACAAGCAACGCTTATGCTTGATGCTAGTGCGGCAACACTTATAGCTAATGCAGAAGTTGATATTACAGTCACTTGTGATACAGCTAAAAATTTCCAAGCAGGTGGGCAAGTTCGGGCTATAGTCTATTATCAGGATCTCGTACCGATGGCTGCAGCACCATAATGACAGTTATACTTCAGGCACCCTATCCATTGATTCAAACAACTACTTTACTTCCGAATCCGGGATTCAGTGATAGTGAAGCTGCATTAGATGAGGTTATACAAAAACGTACAATGACTGGAGCTTTGTACACTTACATCAAAACAAAAAATAGTCGACGTAAGTTGGTTATGCAATTTAAGTTAGCCCGGTTAAAAAGTTTAGAATTAAAAGCTTTTCTACGTGCTTACTATCGTTCCAAAATTAAATTAACTGACCATTTAGGTCAAGTTTGGGTGGGTAATTTTACATCTAATCCTTTTAATTTTGAAATCAATAAATCAATGGATAATACAACTTTAGAGTTCGAGGGTATTGAGCAATGAGAAGTTTAACAGCTAACGCTCTCACTAAAATTGCCACACAATATGGGTCCGAACCTATTTTTGTCATCGGGGTACAGTGGGGTGACGGTATAAGTTATTATGCAGATCGAGATATTGATAGTATTAGTGGAAGAATTTTAAGTGTCTCGGTAATGGATAATGTTATTACTGTTTCTAATAATAATGATAATCAAGAAATTCATGTTGTTTTAGACGATAGTGATAATACAATCAAAACACTTATGGAGAGTAACGATATACATAAAAAAGATGTTTGGGTCTATCAATGGTTTGACGGTCTTGATTTTGATGATAAGTTCCTGCTTTTTAGGGGTAAAATTAATACACCAATTATTTGGAAAGAAGGCACTAGGACTGTTAGTTTTTCAATAATATCACAACTTGAAGATAAAGAAATTGGTTTTTCACCGGAAGAGGGACAATTTCCTTTTATTCCGTCCGATTTGATCGGTGTGCCCTGGCCAATGGTTTATGGTACGGCGGTGGATGTGCCCTGTGTCCAAATTACAAAAGCAATTACAGGCACAACATTAGAGGGTATCGGTATTGTTAGTGGGCAAGATTCCCATAATAATGTGTCATTAGGTACAAATCCACCCGATTTAACTATGTTAGGTTGGCAACAATCACATGTAAGTTTTTGTGCATCGGCTTGGGTGACAGAAGATGCAGTACAATATGCAAAATTTAATACACAATATAATGATTTAGCGGATCAAGCTGCACTCTCTACAGCTAGTTATAATTTGACAAATACAGATGCAACTACAAAAAGAGCAACCACAATTACAAACGCTGAAGCATTAGGTGAGGGAGTAAATCCTGTACAAATTTTAGGTGGAGAAGATTTTCCAAGAGGACCATTAACATTAAAAATTGGTAGTGGTTTATTCAGTGGTGCTTTTGTTGGGGATACAGATGAATTTAATATTAGTAGTCGTACCCACGAAAAAAATGATGAAGCCGTAGCTGTTAGTGCAGCTAACGACTATACGCCGGTACAATTCAAACCAAATCAAAAATTCCATTTTAGTTCAAAAGTACCTGCTAGTGGTGGAGGTTTAACAGATTATGTGACTAAAGGGGAAATTATTTATAGTAGTATATCTATAGGTAGACCTAACGCACAACAACGAGCAAAACACTATTGGGCTGATGCTGGTACAAATGTATCGGTAGCATCAGATGAACCAATTACGTATATTGTAAGTATTATCCCAGGTACAGTTTTACGTGTTAAAGCATTTAAGGATTTTAATGGGATAAAACGTCTTATTGATTTGCCTACCGATCTTTATTCTGTTAGCAATATTACTTATGGTTCAATAGATACTGTTCAAGTTGTTACTACTACGCTATTAAGTTCAATTCCAGATCAAGAATGGGATGACGAGTTATATGTAACTTTTGAATCAGATATAGGTCCAAATATTGTCGATATTCTCGAAGACCTTATTGATACGTATAC